>Ga0208277_1002575_pt1 | contig 10218 bp, 11 predicted proteins | sample ETNtaG_5_FD_185782 | JGI IMG/M metagenome (GOLD analysis project Ga0208277, IMG submission 185782) | Marine microbial and viral communities from oxygen minimum zone, Eastern Pacific Ocean - ETNP201406SV205 (SPAdes) (version 2) | ecosystem: Environmental > Aquatic > Marine > Oceanic ...
GAAAATCATTTAACCCACAAAAGTTATTAGAAAGCGGTTTAATGAGATAATAGTGAAAAGTATTTAGGAATCATATGTTTTACAGTATGACAGGATATGGGACAGGGCAAGCTACCTCAAAGAAGATGGAGGTTTTGTGTGAAATTAAGTCAGTTAACAATAGGTTTGTAGATATTTCTTTCAGAGGATACAGCCTACCAAATGATCTAGAGGAATATATAAAAAATCAGATAAAGAAAAAGTTCCTGAGAGGCTCTTTTGAAGTAAAAATCCATGATAATTTCCAATCAGACCATTCGTATGAGCTTAATCAAGATAGCATCAGGAACTTGAAGAGCACCTTAAAAGATAGCAAAGATTTTAAACACTTGAATCTTAAATTAAGCGATCTTAGAGATATCCCTGGTCTATTAACAGTTAGGACGTCAAAAAAGGATATTTCAATTTTAGGCAAGAAAGCATTAAACATGGCAATAAAGAACTTAGTAGAATCCAGGGCCAAGGAAGGCCAAAAAATAGAGAAAATCATTCTAGCTAAGACGTTATTTTTAAAAAATGCACATCAAAAATTATTAAAGTCAGCGCCCTCATTGCTGAAGCATAGAGTCAAATCCATCAAGAATAAGTTCATTCAAAAGAATGTTGATATTAATAAAGATGAGATAGCTAATGAACTCTCAAATGTGGCCTTAAAACATGACATAGCTGAAGAGCTTGAAAGAATTAGCTTTCATATTGAGTCGCTAAATAAATTATTTAAACTTAAAAATGCTCATGGTAAAAAAATGGATTTTATTCTTCAAGAATTATTTAGAGAAGTAAATACTCTATCAGTTAAAATAGAAAAACCAGATTTAAAAGATTTAGCATTAACCATGAAGTTAAAGGTAGAGGAACTGCGTGAGCAGGCCCAAAATTTAGAGTGATGAAAGATCCAAAGCTTTTTTTGGTTTCGGCTCCATCTGGCGCAGGCAAGTCTTCTTTGATTGATGCAGTTTTAGCTACAGCAAATCAGTCTGATCTGCCTTTAGAGCTATCTATTTCTTACACAACAAGATCACCAAGAAAAGGCGAGTCAAATGGCAATCAATATTTTTTTATTTCTGGAGAAGATTTTCTAGATAAAAAAAATTCTGATTTTTTTCTTGAACATGCTGAGGTCCATGGCAATTGGTATGGCACTTCTTTAGATTTTATTCAATCAAAACTAAGCTCAGGAATTAATTTGATTCTTGAGATTGATGTTCAGGGTTTTAGGCAAATTAATGATTTGTCTCTTAATCATGATTCGATCTTTATTCTCCCCCCCTCTATTCATTCTCTAGAAGAAAGAATAAAAAGCAGGGGAGATGAAGACCTAGAGTCAATTAATTTAAGATTAAAAAACGCAAAAGATGAATTGGCTTATGCAAATGAATATAAGCATATTATTATTAACGATTCTTTTGATGATGCGCAGAAAGAGCTTTTCAGTATTATTTCTCAAGAAAACCCAGTAAATAAGCAAAATAGAGAAGAAGTTCAACAGTTTTTAGCTCAGCTATTGTCTTATTAGGCAAATAAACACTAAAATACGCCCTCGGAGAAAACATTATGGCAAGAATTACAGTAGAAGGTTGTTTAGACAAGGTCCAAAGCAGATTTGAATTAATCTTATTGGCATCTGGAAGAGCAAGACAACTTTCAACAACTAGTAGAGAACCAATGGTAGAGTGGGAAGATGATAAACCTACTATTGTTGCTTTGAGGGAAATTGAAGAAGGACTTATTACAAAAGAAATCCTTGATAAGACTCTTGAAGAGGATGTGTTGTTAGATGAGTTTGCTATCGACAGAGAAAAGCCACAAGACGAAATTATCGGCTAATGTTAATCCTGGAGCTTCTAATTGAGTGACCGGGCTATCCCCAATCAAGTTCTTTTAGATTTCTCTAACAGAAAGCTTCTTTCACCAGTTCCAAAAAAACTTTACCAATCTGCAAAAGTCTATTTTTCCAAGAAAGAGTTAGACCTTTTGCAAACTGCATATAATGTTGCATTCGAGGCGCACAAGGATCAATTTCGTAAAGAGGGCTCAGCATATATAACTCACCCTGTTGCAGTTGCTTCAATTTTAATAGAGCTGCATTTAGACGTTGAGACAGTCTGTGCTGGTTTAATGCATGATGTCTTAGAAGATAGTTTCATCAAAAAATCTTACTTGGAAAAACTTTTTGGCAAAGATGTTGTTGCAATAGTGGATGGAGTCAGCAATTTAAATAAATTAGATTTTGATAGCATCGAAGATCGTAATGCTAATAACTTACAAAAAATGGCTTTAGCTATGTCTAAGGACATAAGAGTAATAATTGTAAAGCTGTGTGATCGATTGCATAACATGAGAACCGTTGAGTTCTTACCTAGAGAAAAGCAAATTAGAAAATCAATCGAAACCATAGATCTCTATGGCCCGATTGCAATTAGAATTGGTATGCAAAATATTCGTATTGAACTTGAGGATTTAGCATTTAAATGCATTCATCCTATGCGAGCAAGAATGCTTGAATCAGCAATTAAACAAGCTGTTGGCGGAAGGCAAAGAATAATTTATAAGCTTCGCAAACAATTTAAATATCACTTAAAAAACAATGATATTTTGGCAACCGTCCAGGGAAGACAAAAATCTTTGTACAGTACCTATAGAAAGATTAAAAACAAGAAAAAACCCTTTTCTGAAATACTAGATGTTTATGCATTTAGAGTAATTGTAAACTCTGTCGATGATGCATATAGATCTTTAGGCGTCATTCACAATGTTCATAAGCCCATTGGAAAAAAATTCAAGGATTACATTGCTATTCCAAAATCAAATGGCTATCAGGCAATTCATACATCCCTTATTGCTCTAGACGGTGTTCCAATTGAGGTTCAGATTCAAACTAAAAGTATGGAGATTATTGCTGAAAATGGAATCTCAGCTCATTGGTCATATAAGACAAAAGATGCTGTAACTTCAGAATCAATGGGCGCAAAGAAGTGGATTGAAAGCTTTACTGATTTAAATAAAGCTTCTGTTGACTCACACGAATTTGTTGAAGCAATTAAAACCGATCTAGTATATGACGAGGTATATGTTTTTACGCCAGCAGGCAGGATTGTAAATTTAAAATCTGGCTCTACACCAATTGACTTAGCTTATGAACTCCATACAGAGCTTGGAAATAAAGCGGTTGCATGCAAAGTAAATAGAAAATATGCACCGTTAAATATCCGTCTAGAAAATGGACAATCAATTGAAATTATTACCTCAGACAAGCAAGAGGTTAGCCCAGACTGGCTTAACTTCGTAGTAACAAGCAAGGCTAGATCTTCAATACGCTTAGCACTCCGCAATCAAAAGACTTCACAATCTAGGAAAGCAGGCAAATTAATGCTTGAAAGCGAATTAAAGAGAGGAGGCGTAACTCTTGATCAATATAGAGGCAGTAAGATGTCTAGGATTCTAGAGATGATAGGAGTGAAATCTCTTAATGAGCTTTTAACTGATCTGGGGTCTGGAAAGAAAACAGGTGCATTGGTTGCTGAGAGGTTTTTTGCAGGCTTAAAGGTTAAAAAGAATAAAAATTCTACATTCAAAGCAATGATTTTATCTGATCATCAAATTGAGGGAGTTTCTGTTATATACGCAAAATGTTGTATGCCAATACATGGAGATCCAATAACCGCACATTCAGATACAGATAGGGGAATCGTCATTCATCATGCGAGATGTAGACAGGTTGCCCCTCATAGAAGTCATCATGTTTCATCAAGACACTTCCCAGCTATGTGGGGAAGTGACAGCAAGGAACTTCATTACAAAGGACATGTTAAAATCCACGCAGAAGATAGACCTGGAATACTTGCTGACATTGCATCTGTTTTTACTAAATCCAACCTTAATATAGTTAATATTCAAAGCAGGGATATTGATGCAATGATCATTGAGTTTATTGTAGAGGTAGAGGTTCTGAACACTAATTCATTGAATAAATTGATGGTAAAATTACGCTCATTAAGATACGTTACAAGTTGCTCAAGGATTGTTAACGATACCAAAACAAAAAATGAAAAAACCAATTTTTACAAATAATGCTCCAGCAGCAATAGGCCCATATTCTCAAGCAATTCAATGGGGAGACGTAGTTTTTATTTCTGGACAAATACCACTAATTCCGTCTTCTGGAGAATTAAATAACAACTCTTTTAGCGATCAGGCATCACAAGTGATAGATAACTTGGAAGCAATCTGCAAGGAAGCAGGGGGCGACCTTGATAATATTCTTAAATTAACAATTTACTTAACTGATCTAGCAAAATTTGATGCAGTCAATGAGATTATGAGCAAAAGATTCTCTGAACCATTTCCAGCCAGAGCAACTGTAGAGATTTCAAAATTACCAAAAGGGGTAGATATTGAAATGGATGCTATTTTATCAATAGAGGTTTAATGTCTAGGAACTTAATTAACCTCGCTGATCTTACTAAAAAAGATATCCTTGATTTAATAGAGCTTGCAAATAATTTTAAATCTGAGAATTTACTGGATTATCGTAATGAAAATTTATTTCCTGATAAAAAAATTGTTTCGATGTTCTGTGAGCCTAGCACCAGAACTAAGTTATCTTTTGAAATCGCAGCTCATAACTTGGGAGCAAAATTTATAGATTTTGATTTATCTAATTCCTCAATGAACAAAGGTGAAACTCTTGAGGATACTCTTGAGGCAATGGAGATGATGGGAATCGATTTATGCATTTTGCGTCACACTGAATCTATTATTCATGACTTTGTAAAAAATTTTTCCAACATGCAATTCATTAATGCAGGAGAGGGTTCATTTTCTCATCCAACCCAAACATTAATAGACTTAATGACCATTAGAGAATCAAAAGAAAAGTTTGATAACCTAAAAATTGCTATAGTTGGAGATCTAGATCATTCAAGAGTGGTAAGTTCATTCATAGAGGGAATTCAAATAGTGGGTTATAAAAGCATAACCTTTTGCGGCCATCCTGATCTATGCAAAAATTTTATAGATAGTCCCATTGGCAATTTTGAATCTGAGTTAGAAATGGCATTACAGGATGCAGATATTGTTATGGCCTTGAGGATTCAAAATGAGAGGCTGTCAGAAAAACTTTCCATCGAAGCAAAAGATTACATTGATAGGTATCAGATAAATGTTGATTCACTGCAAGTGGCTGATCCTGAAATGATTTTGCTTCATCCTGGACCAGTAAACTTTGGAATCGAATTAAGCAAAGAAGCAAGCGAGTTAGAAAATTGCAAAATTAGAAATCAAATATTCAATGGTGTTGGTATGAGAATGGCAGTTTTAACTAAGCTTTTTTCTCAAGCATAAATCTCTTAACTGTCTCAACAGTATTAATAGTTGTTTGCTCCACTTCAATATTAATTGAGTCTCCCTTTTTTATATCTTTAAAAGTAGTTATTGAAACTGTTTCGGGAATAAGATGAATATAAAAAGATGACTTAAGCACTTTGCCAATTGTTAGGCTGCATCCATTTAGGGCTACATAACCTTTATAAAAGAAGTATTCTCTTAGGCTTGAAGGAATTTTAATTTGAAGATCTTTTGTATCTTTCCTGTCAATTATTTTAAGGACTTCTCCAGTTCCATGAATATGACCGGAGACAAAGTGTCCACCAATTTCTGTTTTTGCAGTCATGGAGCGTTCTAAGTTAACCATGCTTAATCTAGTAATATTTTTTAAATTTGTTTTATCCAAGGTCTCTTGTATTACATCAAACTCTAAATTATCAGTTTTGCCTTTTTTAACAGTAAGACACACTCCATTGACAGCTACACTGGCTCCTTTGGATAAATTTTTAGAAAAACCTTTCGGCGCTTTGATTATTATTGTTGCGTAATCATCATTTAAGATAATTTTTTGGATTTGCCCTTTCCCAGTAACGATTCCAGTAAACATTATGCGCCCCAACTATCTCTATATTTTTCTAATAGCGAAACGTAAGAGTTAAAATTTTTATTATTGTTAGAGAATCTTATTAGAGCACCCAAATCAATTATTGATGTGACAGCTATATTAAAATTATTTTCAAGTTCTTCTTTTGCAGAAAGCTCTCCATTCCCTTTTTCTTGTCTATCCAACCCAACAACAAATAATTTTGGTATCGCATGGAGACTTTTAATAGTTTCTATAGACTCTTTAGCAGCAGTCCCTGCAGACAAAACATCATCAATGATTAAGACATTACCAGATGGATTGGCCCCAATAATGTTGCCACCCTCACCATGATCTTTAATTTCTTTTCGATTAAAAGAAACTGGGCATGGAGTGCCTCTTTGGCTATAGATCATTGCAACAATTGAACCTAGAAAAATACCTTTGTAAGCAGGACCATACAAACAATCAAATGCTAAATCAGCTTCTTCAATAGCATCTACATAGCAATTTGCTAATTTGTATAGATCGCAACCACTGAGCATTTTTGCAGCATTAAAAAAATATGGACTTGATCGACCAGATTTTAAAATAAATTCTCCAAACTCTAGCGCATTTGATTCTAAGGCCAATTCGATAAAGGTTTTTTGAAAATCTTTTAGCTCAGACACGATTTTTGAATATTAACTATTTCTGCGATTCCTATTGATGCTGATTCAATCATTTCATCAAGTTGTTCTTTTGTGAAAGGATGCTTTTCAGCAGTTCCTTGGATTTCTATGATCCCACCTTTCTCAGTCATCACAATATTAAGATCAGTATCTGCAGAACTATCTTCTTCGTAATCTAAATCTAAAAGGGGAGTTCCATCATTTAGTCCAATTGAAACTGCGGCAACAAATTCCTTGATTGCTCTATGGTCATCATGAGAGTCTTTTATAGCTTGAAACAAAGCAACACATGCACCTGAGATAGACGCAGTTCTTGTTCCTCCATCTGCCTGAATCACATCGCAATCAATGTTTATTGTTTTATCTTTCAAGTACTTTAGGTCAACAGCTTGTCTTAATGATCTACCAATTAATCTTTGAATTTCCATGGTTCTTCCACTTTGTTTTCCTTTTGCAGCTTCTCTGTTCATTCTTTCGTGTGTTGATCGTGGTAGCATGCCGTACTCGGCTGTTATCCAGCCTTCGTTTGATCCTCTCATCCATCTTGGGACATTATTTTCAATGCTCGCAGTACAAATTACATGAGTATCTCCAAATTTTATTAAAGCAGAGCCTTCGGCATGTTTGTTGACCCCGGTCTCTATTTCTATGGATCTCATTTCGTTATTTTGTCTGTTATTTTTTCTTGTCATATAAATATTATATCTCTTTAAATGGCCCTATAATCTTTATAGAGGAAAATCTATTATGAAAAATAAAGTTCTTTTATCTATATTGCTTTTAACATTCATAGGTTGCTCTGAAAGTTTTAATGTCGATCTTTCATTTGGAGATTCTGAATCAGACTCAATTAATCCAGGGATTGATAATGCATTTGCTTCAACCTATGCTCCAATGAATTCTGAACCAATGCTTTTTAGGTCAGCTAATATTTATGATGGCTTGGGAGGAGAATTTCTAAATTATGATTTATTGCTTTCAGACGGAAAAATTATAGAAATTGGGGAATCTATAACAGCTCCTGGCGTCATGGTTATAGATGCAACTGATAAATGGATCACTCCTGGCATTATAGATATTCACTCTCACATGGGAGTCTATTCTGCTCCTGGAGTTTCTACTAGTTCTGATGGAAATGAGGCAACTTCTCCAGTTACAGCTGAAGTTTGGGCCGAGCATTCACTGTGGACTCAAGACCCTCAATTTGCTCTTGCATTAAAAGGGGGAGTAACTGCCTTCCACGTATTACCGGGATCAGCAAATCTATTTGGTGGCAGAGGGGCAACATTTAAAAACGTTTCTCAAAATACTGTTCAAGCAATGAAATTTCCAGATGCTCCACATTCACTCAAGATGGCTTGTGGTGAGAATCCTAAAAGAGTTTATGGTAACCGCAGGCAGGCTCCCTCAACGAGAATGGGTAACATGGCTGGTTACCGCAGTGCCTGGATAGAAGCCGTTGAATACACAGATGGGATGAATGAAAGAAACTCCGATAGAAGACCTACAAGAGATTTAGCCATGGATACTCTAATGGGGGTCTTAAATGGAGAGATTCTTATTCAAAATCATTGTTATCGGGCTGAGGAAATGGCAATGATGATAGAGTTGTCAAAAGAGTTCAATTATAAAATTACTGCTTTTCATCATGCCGTTGAAGCATATAAGATAGCTGACCTTTTAGCAGACGAAGAAATCTGTGCTGCTTTATGGGCGGATTGGTGGGGTTTCAAGCATGAAGCATATGACATGGTTCAAGCAAATGTAGCAATCATTGATCAAGCCAAAAATGGAACCGGGTGTGCGATAGTCCACTCAGATGATCCCGTGGGAATCCAGCATCTCAATCAAGAAGCAGCCAAGGCAATGGCTGCAGGTAATAGAGCAGGTTATGAGATTTCTAGAGCTCATGCCATGCGCTGGATTACAAGCAACCCCGCTAAAGCAGCGGGAATACTAGATCAAACAGGCACTATAGAAATTGGTAAAGATGCTGATGTAGTTCTCTGGAGTGGCAACCCCTTTAGTGTTTACTCCAGAGCAGAGAAAGTTTTAGTAGATGGTGCTTTGGCATTCGATATGGATAATCCTAAAATTCAACCAATCACTGATTTTGATTTAGGAATTATTCAACCTCAAGCTAATAGGGCGCAATAGTATGAAAAGATTATTTACATCATTATTTTTACTTATTCTTATAGCTTCTATCTCAGCTGAAACAATTTTGTTAAAAGGTGGGTTGGTGCACTCCGGAAATGGCGGAGCTGGAATCATCCAAGATATCCTGATTTCTGATAACACTATTGTTGATGTAGGCAATAATTTAATTATTGATGGCAATACTCAAGTGATTGAGGTTAATGGGCTGCCTGTTACTCCTGGTTTGATTTCACCTATGAGCAATTTAGGAATAGTTGAAATTAATTCTTTAGATGTGACTCGTGACGATGAGTCAGAGCTTTTGAGTGCTGGCTTTAGTATTTTTAATGCCTTTAATCCCCACTCCACTGGAATTCCATGGAATAGAAGTAATGGAGTCACTAGTGCAATCAGCACCCCAAGTGAAACATCTTTCCCAATTTTTGGACTAGGCTCTCATTTTATTTTAGATGGAAGTCTTGAAATCAAGGGATCCAAAGATATAGCTATGTTTGGAAGGCTCGGAGCCTCATATGGCTCTCGTGCTGAAACTTTATCGCTTCTTGAGTCATTATTAGACATAGGAAAAATGGTAAACAGCATGACGATTGAAGATATTTTAGATCTTAATATTGCTGATCAGTTAGAGCTTCAAGCTCAAGATATTATTGCATTAGGGAAAGTAGTTAATGATGATATGCCGCTTGTCATAGAGACAAATAGAGCAGTGGATATTTTGCAAGCATTAGCCATGAAGCAAAAATATGGTTTGAATCTAGTCTTAGTTAGCATTGAAGAAGCTCCCATGGTTTTAGATCAAATAAAGGCAAGCAATACCCCTGTGATTATTGATCCCATGGACAATATCCCTAATTCATTTGATGAGCTGGGTTCGAGTTTGGATCTTGGAAGGATGCTCGATCAAGCAGGGATACCAATTATGTTTAGCACTCAAAGAAGCCATAATTACCATCTTATGCGACAGGGATCAGGAAATGCAGTTGCTTATGGAATGTCATATGAAACTGCAATCAAGGGAATGACACAGACAGTAGCTCAAACGTTTAATCTTGATAACAGAGGATCAATTGAGCCTGGGAAATTAGCTGATGTTATTGTTTGGGACGGAGATCCATTAGAGCCTGCTTCTTTTCCTAAGATTATAATGATAGAGGGGCAGTTACAAGATTTAAGTTCACGATCTTCTAAATTGACTGAAAGGTATATGAATAAAGAAGATAAGCCTTCTTCATATAAACATTAAGCTTGATTAACTTAAGAGCTCTTTTACAAGTTTGCTGACAACTGACATATCGGCCTTGCCCTCAAATTGCGGCTTAAGATAACCCATCAGTTTGCCCATATCTTGCATGCCATCGGCAGAGACTGCTGCAATTCCTTCTTGGACATGTAACTGAATTTCTTCTTCTGATAATTGCTTTGGTAAGTACTTTAGGATTA
>Ga0208277_1002578_pt1 | contig 10207 bp, 7 predicted proteins | sample ETNtaG_5_FD_185782 | JGI IMG/M metagenome (GOLD analysis project Ga0208277, IMG submission 185782) | Marine microbial and viral communities from oxygen minimum zone, Eastern Pacific Ocean - ETNP201406SV205 (SPAdes) (version 2) | ecosystem: Environmental > Aquatic > Marine > Oceanic ...
ATACTCCATCTAATGTAACAATTAAACTCTTAGCATTAACTGGTGTAAATGCAGTACCATTCTGATCTAATACTTGGAATACAGTTGTACCAACTAACTGACCGTCACTATTATATGTTCCATCAAATGCACCATTAAGAGTAAATGTAAATGCACGAGTATTATTGAAATTGAATTCAGAATTTGAAGCAGTTCCAGCACCTTTACGTATTCTCTGGTTTTCTACCTTCTGAGTTGTTACTGTTACTATTCTCTTAGTACTTTCAACTGTTATTCTATTCTTATCAGGATCCCAAAGTTGAACAATAGTAAAGTGTGCATCTTTTGGTTGAGATACAGGCATTGGTATTGCTGCATCACTCTCGATGTCAACTTGACCAAACAATTTAAATCCAGCAGGGTGTGTAGTAGACTTAATTAAGTCTCTCCACTGTTCTATCGAAGTCTTAGACTTAACAACATAAGAATAGTCTTGATAGAAATTACTATCAATAAGTTTCTGATTAGAAACACCCAATTTGCCCTTATCAGATTTAAAGTATCCTAGATTATCATAAAAACTAGTAATAGATTCTTCAAATCCAGTTACAAATACAGCAGTAATAGTTCCTGTGGCCTTAGAGGTTATTCCTTCTATAGAATTGTTCTCTCTAAAGATACCAGTTATATTCTCAACTTTAAGAAGATTAGATCTCCATTCAGCAACTACTGCTCTTGCAACTTCATTACCACCAATCTTCTGTACTATTTTTTCTCCTTTCTTAAAGGTTCCACTAAAGTTCTTAAGAGTATAAACACTCTTTGATGTAAACGTAGATGATACAGTTTCATCTAAATGGAATGCTCCACCATTCTTAGTAATAGAAACACTCTGTGGAACACCAATAGATGAACTATTGACATAAGCATTAAGATTTGATTCTATAATTTCTATCTCAGGAGCAAATGTATATCCAACACCAGGGTAAGTAACAGTAATTGAGAAAATAGTACCATCCCTAACAACGATATTAAATTCAACATCTACACCATCACCATTTGTAACTACTATTTTAGGATTAACATAATTAGATCCTTTATTAGTAATATTAACACCAGTTATTGTATTGGTAATATTATCAAATAAAACTGTTGCTTCTGCTTTATAATCAGCATTTGGATCACATCCCTCAACAATAGGAACCTTCTTATAATTAAGGCCAAGGTTAACTATCTTAACAGCATCTACTTCACCAATGGCAAATTGTCCTGTTGTAGTATACTTTATTGTTCCTGACCCGTCCCAGAGAGGAGAACTCCCATCCAAATCATATACAAAACGATTGTTAGTAACATAATTGAGTTTCTTAACTCCTTGTAGTGGATCTGCTACAATCTTTAAATATTTTCCTTCAGAATTTACAATACCATTCTTATCAAAGTAATAGAAGTTTGTAAAATCTGTTCCTATCTTTGTTTGATATGTGTTTGTAGATAATCTAGATCCAAATCCAAACTTAACATCAGTATATGATCCAAAGTTACCAGGAAGAACTGTAGAAGCAAACTTCTCTACAGTAATTAAGTTATAACTCTTACTTGGACTAATATCAAAGTAAGTCCCAGTAAGACTAGAATGAGACGTATTAAATCTATACTTATAATATTCTTGAATATCAATGTTTATGTTTGGTACATATGTACTATCATCTTCTGAGAATTCAAATTTGTAGTCCACTGGATCAATAGATGCTACATTTACTGCTCTTCTAGGAAGACTGAAATCAAAGAATGTTGTATTAATAGTTACATCTTGAGCACTTTCTTTCTCTATTGCATAATCAAATATAACTTGTACTTGTTGTGTAGTGGAATCATATGATTGAATATATCCAGTACCAGCACCAGTAAGAATCTGGTAATTGGCAGGGAAGTTATATTGTGGTTTATAAAGAACTACTTCCTGTCCATTAAAGTGATCAGCATCAATTGTACTTTCTTGGCCTCTATCAACATTTAACGAATCTGTTGTTATAGAAGCAACTTTCATTATTTCATCACCAACCTTTACTAGATCATTCTTACAGAACCCAGTTACATCCTTTACTTTAAGAGAAGTTTGACCAACAGCAAATCCAACATGGTCAACATATATTACAAGTCTTTGACTACTTAAAGATCCACCCGATCTTACAAGACTCTCATCTGTAACACCAAGATAATCTCCTTTTCTATAACCAGAACCTCCTTCCTGTATTGTAACATTTGATACAATACCAGATGAAGAGACTGTAATGCTGGCCTTAGCACCAGTACCATTACCACCAGTTAAAGCAACATTGTTATAAGTGTTAGCAGTGTAATCAGCACCACCATTTAATATATCAAATCTTCCAATACCAGTTTCATCAATAGTACTAGTATTAGATGGTGATTGAAGAGTAATATTTTGATAAAGACGTTTTCTTACATACCATGTCTTTAATTTTGTTGCATCATCTGGATTAATATCAATAGTTACTTCATCATCAATACCTAATCCATGATTAGAATTTGTTTCTACAAGAGCAACACTCTGATTAACAATAAATGGTTCTAAATTATCACTCAACGAAGTTAATGTAATAATCCTAGATCCAGAAGTATTAAAGAGATTACTAGATTGTAAAAAATAAGTATCATCTACAATCCAAGTTCCAGTAAGGACTTTGATCTTTAATGCATTCTGTTGTGTAGTACCTTCTAATACTTCAGCAGTAGCAATAGGTGTATTAACACCATCAGTAAGACTTAGAATAGCACCTTCTGTATAAGAACTATCTTGATCTATTAGTAATGAGAATGTTTTTATATCAGCAGAGAATGTTCCTGTTGTGTCAAACGTACCATTAACATTCTTAAGTACAATAACATTATCGCTTGCTACATTTCCTACTATTTCACCATAAGCACTTGAAGATGGTTGCCTTAATGTATCATTAGCAAACAAATATGCATTTTGAATTGTTGTTAACTTAACAACTTTATTTTCTTTACAATGTAAATAATTTACACTTTCTCCTTTAATAGAAGATACTATAGATTCTGCTTCTGATCCTTCCGTTCCTCTATTATCAAAATAAACTTTTGAATTAACTGAAAAATTATCAGAAGAACTTTCTACAGAAATAGAGTCTACAGTTCCAGATTTAACCTCTGATATTTGAGCAACAACACCTTCACCATTTCTAGGCATACCAGCAGTGTAGAGTCTCTTAGCATTCTTAGGAATATCATCCTGACTTATATTTGAATTGTAATTACTATCTACAGGAAGAGAATAAAAATTCTCACCTATAATGTATGGGTATTGCGGTATTTGATTGCTATCAATAGTAAGGAAATAAGCATAAATTCCTTCTGGAAAGTCTGGGGTAACACAAAATCTTCCATTGTTTTGATCCAACGAACCACTCTTATGACTATAGGTATAATCATTTGTAAAAGATCCTAATGGATATTGATTCTCATCAGGGCCAGCAGTACGTTGTCCAACAATAGCATAACTAGAAGTCATCCTAACAATATTAGAAGTTGTATCTAGTGGATCCTTATAACCAAAAGCACCATATATGGGGTTACCATCATAAGCAAAACCTATGATAGGTGAATGTGTCTTAGTTGTTGGTTCTGTACCAGCACCATTTATGTTATCATTAAGAGCAACTCTTAGAGCCTTAGGATTACCAACATGAGCATACCCATAATCAAGAACATTATTGAAGTTCTTGAAAACATATCCATTCTCAGTATCTAATGATAATTTTGTAAATCTATTATAATTCCACTCTTTCAATAATGGAATACCAGTAGCGTCTTCCCCAACAGCGATGATATCTACTATAACAGTATTCTGATTATAAAAGTTACCTTCTTCAACCTTTTCAAATCCAGTAATTTTTCCTTCTGGACTTACGATAGCATTAAATTCAGCAAATCTTCCTCTACCAGCATTATCTCTAATTCTAACAATTGGAGGAGATGAATAAAATTCACCTGGATTGTCAATAATAAGACTAGTAACTTTACTACCAGTTACAACAGCTCTTACTTCTGCTCTTCTACCAGATGTTATTAGAATATCTGGTGTAGTTGGATATGTATCAGTAGTATCTACTATAATACTTTCAACAACATTACCTGATAGTACTGCTCTTGCCTTATTAACCACTCCATCCACAAGAACAAATGGTGGAGAGACATATCCACGTCCTTGTGTGTTAATTTTTATTTCTTCTAGTTTACCATAACGTATACTTTCTTCATCCTTGAAACCGTAGGCCAGGACACCGTTTAGAAGGACTCCAATATCACGTTTTGGAGTTGGATACACTTCTGTAGTCCTTGTTGCTTGTTTTCTAATAATACGAAGCAATTTCTGATCCTGTACTGTTTCAGTTACAGTAGGGCCATCTAAAATTTTATATCTAGGGAAACTAGAACTTGTAATATAGTAATATTGATCGTCTGCAAATATAGAAGATACATCTGTAGACACTTGAGATAAAGAAGTCTCTACATTAGTATTTGTTGGAGCATCTACAGCATTTGTTAATTGACTTAATACCCATCTAGTCTGGTTTGTACCAGTCGTAACAATTTTTGGATCATTTGTCTCGAAGCCTGGGTTTGAGACCTGTATATGGTCTCCTACAGCAGAGTATGGATGCGAATCCTTTGGATCTAGATTATAGACAACACCTAATGTTAAAAGAGACGCAGTAGTTCCATCAATTATGACTGGTTTATAAACTGAAGTACCTGCTATATGTGTCGTAGGTACAGCACCTCTATCTTTGATTATGAACTGTGTAGCAGTCTTATCATCAAACTTTATTCTCTCATCAGCAATTAGAATTTCACCAGAAGTCTCCCATCCAATTGTTGAGAATACATCAACTCTTTTTCCATCAGCATCTGTATTAATAAGTGTCCTTTCTAAACGAGTCTTTGTCGAAATAGAAAATAATCCATTAACTGTCTCTGGAGCAAGTACAATATTCCATATTGTTTCTCCATCAGCAGTATTATCTGGATAAACATTATCTACAGTAGCATCAGCATATCCATATTCATCAGTAGGAGTCTGTACTACCTTCTTTCCAACTAATAACTTAGGATCACCTGATATAACTTTACACTTTAAAGCATAAACACTGATCCAATCAGCATTAGATACTTTATATGTGAAATCTCTTGGTTTGTATACTTCTGGTTTTACATTAGTATCTTTGTTAACAAGAGTATTAAAAACAAATTCAATAGAACTGTTAGTTCCTTTGGCCTTATAGAATTTACTGATGTTCTTAATAAGAGTTCTCTTATCAACTTCACCTCTAAGATACTTCTCAGGGAAAGAACCTAGATACTGACTCTCGAAATTCTTAACTAATGCATATAAAAATAGATTGCTAACATTATATGCTTTCTCACCAGAGTTGTGAGGGGCAGCAGTGGTGCTAGAATACGCTGAACCATTGTATAGGTCACCAATAGTCGTATTTCCACTAACTCCTCTTACACACTCTCTCAGTTCGGTATCTGTACGTGTAGCATAAAATACAATTTCATCACCAATTCTTACGTAACCATTTGCTTGTGGAAAACTCGACGCATCTTGTAATACAATTGTATCAGCAGTAGCATCAATACTAGCATCCAAGCTATCAAACTGTCTAAGAATATTTTGCTCATAATAATCAATATTGGCATAAGTTTGTAAATGATTGGCAATGTCTAGGGGACCACCCTGAACTTCCTGGCCTTCATAGTACTTCTGAAGAAACTTAGTAAAAAGCGGATATTCCGAAGATATGAACTCAGGTAGTTGCGACTCAATAAGAGTGCTAATTCGTTTGGTCTTTACTGCCATTACTCTTTATATGCAACGAAACTGGAATTTGCAATGTCAACGTCAAGATACATCTCTCGAAGTGCCTTGACATCATTAGATAGTGGTTTTACTCTGAGTGAGATACGATTATCAAAGAAACTACCTTTAATGATAGTTAAGTCATACATTTTCAATTCACCTTTCACATAATCTATGTCGCCAACTTCCTTGTCCAGGACAACTTTTTCGCCAGTTACAGAATCTATTCTATATAGGACAATTTTGCTATCTCTATCCTCTAAGTATACATCAAAAGTAGGATACTCTGTCACTCTAAATCCTGTTGAGGACAGGACAGGTTCATCACAATCCTTATCAAATGCATTTTGATAACACACTTCATAGAAGAAAGTAGAATTTAACTGAGGATAGAAATCTCTCCTCATAGTAACAGAGGTTAAATTGGAATTAATACTGCGATCTGCCTCATCAATTACAGCAGTAAACTTACTATGTCTAAATTTACCTTTAAATTTCTCAGTCCCACTTGTCGCAACATAAGATGTGACAGATGATATGACCACATCTCTTATTTCAGAAGGAGGAGAATCAGTAATTGATCCATTATAATAAATTTCACTAGTCAATTCTACGTGTAAAACAGCAGGATCAACGATAACTGGTTCAACAGAAGCAACAACATACTTTTTAAGTTCTGTTACAATCTGATTCTTTGTCAAAGATGTCAAATATGAAGCATCTGTTGGCTTCAAAACAACAAAAACTTTACCATAATCAGGTGGATCTTGATCTTCACCACCAAAAATTATGATATCGCTAGTAGCAGGATAGATATTTCTTACAATTGCACCATAATCTTCAGCAGTTACGGCACGATCCTGAGTACCAAAGGTCTTAGGTGCATTAAATTTGATCCTATCTGTAGTCTCTGCCTCTTCTCCACCAGCAGCAGGTACAGATGAATCAACAACTACGTTGTATGAACTAGGTGTAATGCCACCACCATTGACTAAAACACCAGAAAATACAAATGATTTGACTCCATTTGATACAGAACCAGATGTAGAGATGTATGTAACAACAATTTGTGCATTATCTTCGAGTTTTTTACCTAAAACTCCATCTCCAAATATCAATTCATACCTATCATCAGCAATTTCTTCTAAAAAGAAGACTTTTGATGTAGAATCTACACCTAATATATTGTCTGCTTGTAAATATGGCTCATTAAATGACCCACCAGTAGGATAAACAGCAACATTTATAGTGGTTGCATCAATATCTGGGTTGTTTAAAACAAATTTTTGTGATTTTTGTGCTGTATCAACAGTAAATGTCTGTGTTACTCTTGTTCCTTCTCTTAATGGAACGTCTGTAAATACGGCCTTATCATTAACAATAGATGCTTTTACACTTTTCTCTACAATATACTGATAAATTGTGTTGTCAAGTGTAGTAATAAATCCAGTTCCACCTTGTAAATTTAATTCTGTATCAGTAGTGGGGTTACTATAATTAACTGTAAAGTTAACATAAGCAGTTGGAGATGTTTTAGACTTAGGTGTGTATCCTAACTGCTTTGCAATTGATACTACATTGTCTCTTAAGGACGCGGAATCAATGAATAGTTCATTGACTACCATGTTCGTATTGAACGCTGTGTAGTAAGTATTGTAAGCAAGTACGTCTATTAGGTTCGATATCGCTGAACCTTCAAAATCATAGTCAGTAAAATCTGATTGCGCTTTCAGATAATCCTTTAGCGTAGTTTTGATCTGTTCAAAATCTAAATTAGCAACTTGGGTATAAGGCATTTATCTAGTACGCTCTAAAAAGAAACCAGCTTGTACTTGCCTATCCTCTCTTCCGATAATTCGATAAGAAAGTTCTACCTCATATCCATTAGTATTAAAATCGGGTTCACAACGAACATCTTCAACGATAACTCTAGGTTCCCATCTCTTAATAACCTCTTTTACTTGGCCTCTGATCATACCAGCAGTACCATAATCTAGTGGTTCAAATAATGATCGCTGAAGATCTGATCCTAGCTGAGGTTGGAATAGACGCTCACCTTTTTTAGTAAGAAGTAAAGTTTGGATTGATTGTACAATCGCAGCCTTATCCTTCGTGACAAGTAAATCATCTGTCACTGGGTGCTTCTTAAATGTAACGCTTAAATCTTTAAACGTCTGAAAGGTCGGCATGTAGACACAGCAAAGCTATTTCTATTTATCGACTACAACCGAATAGAACGTATACTTGAGAAATAATTCTTCGCCCTTGTGGATGGGCTTAATCGTTTTTACGAAGTACTTATCATCTTCTAACCATTTCACACAGTTAGGTTCTTCTGAGTGGTTTATGAATCCACCCAGAGGTGTTCTATAGATCACTTCGTCCACAATAAGGTGAGACATACCTAATACCATACCAATAGGTATATCTTCCCGCGCAAATATACCTTGTCCTGCAATAGGACTATCCTTTATATGTAATCTACTGGGTAATGCTTGGTACATGATATGTCTGCTCGGCGTTTCGGTGCTCGGCGCGGGATATTACTATAATGGTGCGTAACATTTAGGACAGAAATCTTTCTTCTTCGCTTGATAATCTTGATAGATCTCCTCACACTTCTGGAAAGCGGAATAACGTGGAACCATTATCTTGTATTGGAGGCCCTCACGAGCTTCAAGGATAGCAAGTAACTTCTCAACTTCCTTCCAGATAGTCTCATTGTCTACTTGATCGTAACTCATCTTCCCTGCCCCCGATATCTCTTCTTCGCTGCATTACGCGAGGATGCACTCAACTTCGTGTGCTTACCTCGCCCTTGACGTGATTTCTTCGGTGTTGCTTGGATGTAGTCGCTACTACCCCAAGTTCCTGCGGTTGCTTTTGCCATAGTAAATTCAATCTATATTATATTGTAAAACATTCGGAGGATCTTGTCAAGACCCAACTACTACATTAGATGACCCTGCTGAAATCCTGTGATTACTGGCCACATCACCTACAGCAAGACACTTCTGTCCTTCCCACTCTACCTTACTAGAATAGGTTGCCGTAAATGGTGCAGGTGGACAAGGAACACATACAGGAGGAACACCTTGAGTATGAGGTGTAAATCCATCTCCATCATATGACACCTTCTGATTATTTACTTCAATCTTAGAGGACTGTACAGTACCTTGAAGAAATGACATGGGATCACACCCATGAAGGTTTTCAACCTTATCGTTAACTCGTGCTACATTTGGCATTATACTGATGTTGCTGTACGAACTAGATCTTTTTTCAGACCTTCTATATTATTATGTAGATAATCTAGAGTATCTGAGAGGGATTCGTAATCACTGCTCTCAGGTCGGCGATATATCAACGATGGCTGCTCTAGCTGGCATATCCGTTGGTCCAGGTTCTGGCACCTCTCTGACAGCATCAGGAGTGCTTGCTCCAACTTCTTCTGCTTTTCCAGTAACTCTTCCATTATTTTGATCTCCACGTAAAAATGCCTCTGCTGCTCGTGATTCAAACGAGTCGCAGAAGCTGTCAAAGTTATTGACTATATCGTCAATGTTGTCAAACTGTTGTTCCATTATTATAATCGGGTACATCTAGATTTATACTACCAGCACTTGCTGTATCTTGGCAACAGTGTACTTCTGCATGATGCTCCTCTGCCCTGTGCATATGTTCGAGGACATGATCTAACTTAGAGTTAATCTGCCAAAGTGCATCAACCATTTCACGATGTGGGTCATTCTCTACTGGTGGATGGAGGCCATCGCCATATCCTGTTGCTGGAGGCACGGGTGTTCCTGGAATATTTCCAATTACTTCCTGTATTAGGCCAGGTGAGGAAGTCTCCTCTACACCAGGCACAGGAGATGCAGCATCCCTTATGTCTACATGGAGTTGTTCTGTGGGTGTGGGGGCATTAGTGGCCGTTGGCATACTATCCAATGGATTTGCTGAGTCTGTCATTTTTGTTTTGTCTATGAGGTCTACGAGATCATCTAAGTCGTTTGCATTGATATGCAGTGTTTTATCTAGATCGGGGTTTTCGAGCATTTTTTTGCCAGGGAAATTTTTTAGAATTCAAGGTTTTCAAAAACCAATTTTGTAATTATATTTATCTCTCGACTGGATACTTTTGTAGGTTAGGGGAGTCTTCGATTTTTGGAAACCGCTTGGCACCCCCTTAAGTAACAAAAAAGGGGCATATTACTGCCCCTAACTGTTAATAACTCATGCGCTGACTAATTCACATTTAAAACCACAACTTCGGTAGTAATATAACATATCCATTGCAGATTGCAGTGATGGAAA
>Ga0208277_1002579_pt1 | contig 10206 bp, 10 predicted proteins | sample ETNtaG_5_FD_185782 | JGI IMG/M metagenome (GOLD analysis project Ga0208277, IMG submission 185782) | Marine microbial and viral communities from oxygen minimum zone, Eastern Pacific Ocean - ETNP201406SV205 (SPAdes) (version 2) | ecosystem: Environmental > Aquatic > Marine > Oceanic ...
CCACATTTGTAACCCTTACGGGCTATTTGAGTATTTAATAGTTGTAAATCAGTGTTTTATAATGTTTATTTAAAGTAAATAAATAAGTATTTACTGTTTGTTATTTTGGATTTACAGTTGTATATTGCCAACTATTAATTAATTTTTTTACAAAAGTGAACTCAGATATTTTTATTAAACACTTAATAGAGATTATGGACAATCATCAACTAAATGCTTCAGCATTTGCAGAAAAAATTGGAGTTCAAAGATCTTCTGTATCACATATTCTTTCAAAACGAAATAAACCAAGTTTAGATTTTATTTTAAAAATTCATAATACATTCGATGAGGTGACCTTAGATTGGCTCTTATTAGATAAAAAAGAAGAACCTTCTTCCCTTTTAGTAAAAACAAAAAATAATAAAAGCCTTATGCTTAATCCGGATGAATCTTCTACAATTAATGATAACGAAAAGACAAACGAAGATGTGATTCAAATAGTTCAACTTTATAAAGACGGTAGTTTTCGTTCATTTTCCCCGAAATCTTAGTACTTTTGGCGCCTATGCGTCAAATCATAATATTATTATTATTTCTTTTTGTATCGTGTTATTCTCTTGAACGAGACTGTAAACCTTTTCAAAATGGGAAATTTAAATTTACACAAATAATCGATGGCGAATTGAAAACCTCATTCTTCACTCGAAACTCTCTCTATGAAATTGAACTTTTTGAAGGAAATATTGATACTTCAACCATACGTTGGGTGAATGATTGTGAATGTATTTTGACAAAATTAAATCCTAAAAACAATCAAGAAAAACGTCCTATTCAAATTCGTATTTTAAGTACGAAGGACAGCACATATAAATTTGAATATTCTTTAGTAGGTGACAATAAGAATAAACAACGCGGTACTATTCAAAAAATTAATGAAACTCGATGACTCCTGATCTGATAATCGCTTTCTTGACTTTAACTTTTCTTGAGATCATTTTAGGTATTGATAACATAATCTTCATCTCCATTTTAGCCAATCGTTTTCCAAAAGATAAACAAAGAAAGCTAATACAAATAGGTCTTTTTCTAGCAATGTTTATGCGAATTGCTATGCTAACGGCTATAAGTTGGTTAATACGAATGACAACTGCTTTATTTAGTATAGACTTTGGATGGTTCACTTCGAATATTTCGGTTCAAGCCATTATACTTCTCGCTGGTGGATTGTTTTTAATTCATAAAAGTACTCTTGAAATTTTTAAAAAAGTTGAGAATATTGAGGATGACCAACATGAAAAAAAATTGAATATAACCTCTTACGCTGGAGCCTTATTCCAAATAGTTTTAATTGATATTGTATTTTCATTTGACTCGATATTAACTGCTATTGGAATGACCAACGGCATTTCTTATGCTTTATGGATTATGATCGCAGCTGTAATCATATCAATTATTATTATGATGCTTTTTGCAATTCCTTTAAGCAGATACATAAATGAGCGCCCTTCCCTGCAGATTCTAGGTCTATCATTTTTATTATTAATTGGATTTATGTTGATTGCAGAATCTGCTCACATATCAGGTACTACTTTTTTTGGAACTTCTGCAGGGAGAATACCCAAAGGGTATTTATATTTTTCAATAGCCTTTTCTCTTGGAATAGAAATGATTAATATGCGAATAAAAAAAAAGAGGAATAGCTAGAATTCAATTGTAATTTGCGATTCATCATCATTTGAAATAATATTTTCATCAGGAGAAACCTCAATATCCATAGGACTTTCAGGAATTTTATTTCCCTCATACTCGAGTGCTTCTTTTAATTCAATTGATTTAATTTTTTTATCAGTGAGCTGATTCCCAAAAGCCTTAAACCCTTTAACAGAAATAAACTCTTCAGCATTAATTTCTAAGGGCAATGGCTTATCTTTTCCTCGTGGTTTTTCAAAAATGATATTAAGAATTGGACGCCACTCTAGATTTAAATAAATTAGTTTTCCTCCCTCTTTTATAAAACTATCTTCTCTATCTGTATGATCAAGAAGAAATCGTTTAATAAAATATCTTACTTTTCCAGGATCAAAATAAATAGCGGTTAGTGGTTTTATGGGGTTCCATTTTTCTATATGGCTAGCATCATCTTCAAAATGAAGACTTAAATCAGGAGAAACAGCACGTACAGTCCCTTTATTACTATTTAATATCAATAACTTGTCATCCCCTTTAAAGTCTCCTAATAATCTACCTCTATTTTCAATATTTAAACGGCGAATAGCATCGTCAAACCATATTTTTCTTGGCTTTAATGTAGAAACTCCTTTTTCTTTTAATTCTACTTTACGAACTGGGTATTTAGTAACTGTATTTCCACGGACATTTCTCCCTTTGATTTGAAGATCTGTAAAATCTAAATCCCACTTGAGTTTCTTTATAGAACTCATATTTCTCAACAAAATTGACACAATTTCTGCTTCACCGTTTGGATTTGCTGAAAAGTACAAAACACTAGAATGTGACTTTCCTTGAGTTAAATCATATTCTTTTTCTCTAGTAACACCAGTTACAGGGAATCGTTTAATAAAAGTAGTTCCACCTTTGCCATCTCGATAGATCATGTTGTAGATTGTTCGCTGATCTTTCTTTTTAAAAACTGCCGCATGAAGAATATTTTTACCTACAAACACCTTACTATCGACCTTTACAACTTGCATCTTCCCCTCTTTCGTAAATATTATAATATCATCGATATCGGAACATTCGCATACTAACTCATCCTTTCGCAATGATGTTCCTATAAAACCTTCTTCTCGGTTCATGTACAGTTTTTGATTACGAACTACAACTTTTTTGGCATCTACATCATCAAATATTCTAATCTCAGATTTTCGCTCCTTCCCTTTCCCATATTTTTTTTTGAGGTGATTAAAATATCGGATGGCATAATCTATTAGATGTTCTAGATTATTTTTAACCTCTGCGATATCATTTTCAAGTGCTTCAATTTTTTCTTGGGCTTTATTAATATCAAATTTAGATATTCGTTTTATACGAATTTCAGTAAGTTTTATGATATCTTCTTCTGTCACAGGACGTTTCAAACGATTTATAAACGGTTTTAATCCTTCTTCGATAAAAGAAAGCACTTGATCCCAAGTCTTAGCTTCTTCAATCTCACGATATATTTTATTTTCTATAAAAATCCTTTCTAATGAAGCATAATGCCATTGGCTTTCTAAGTCCTCAAGTTGGACTTTTAATTCCATTTTAAGTAATTGAACTGTATGATCCGTAGATATTTTTAAGATATCACTTACCCCCATAAAGTTAGGTTTGTTGTCTATAATAAGACAGCCTAGGGGTGAGACTGATGTTTCACATGCAGTAAAAGCATAAAGTGCATCAATAGTTTTATCAGGTGATATACCATTTGGTAAATGGATCATGATTTCAACCGAAGAAGAAGTGTTGTCTTCAATACGTTTGATTTTAATTTTACCTTGATCATTAGCTTTGAGAATACTATCAATAAGAGAAGAAGTATTAGTACTAAATGGAATTTCATTGATAACTAATGTGTTTTTATCAAGCTGATTTATTCGAGCTCTAACTCGAACTTTACCACCCCGCATTCCACCATTATAATTTTGAATATCAATAATACCTCCTGTTTGAAAATCGGGATAAAGCTCAAATTTTTTTCCTTTAAGATGCTGAATACTTGCATGCAGCAATTCATTAAAATTATGTGGTAAAATTTTAGTTGAGAGTCCAACTGCAATTCCTTCAGCCCCTTGAGCCAATAATAAAGGATATTTTACTGGTAAATGAACAGGTTCTTTTTTTCTTCCGTCATAAGAAAGTTGCCATTGAGTTACCTTATTACTAAATACAACTTCTAATGCAAATTTTGAAAGTCTAGCCTCAATATATCGAGAAGCAGCAGCTCTGTCTCCTGTTAGAATATTACCCCAATTTCCTTGCATATCAATTAGTAACTCTTTTTGTCCTAATTGAACCATTGCATCTCCAATACTTGAATCACCGTGTGGATGATATTGCATGGTATGTCCAACAATATTTGCAACTTTGTTATAGCGTCCATCATCTAAATCCTTCATTGAGTGAAGAATTCTTCGCTGTACAGGCTTTAAACCATCTTCTATCGCTGGAACAGCCCGCTCTAATATGACATAAGACGCATAGTCTAAAAACCAATCTTTATACATACCTGTGACCCGCTTAAGCGCATCACCTGAATCTGAATCAAAAAAATTTTCCTCTATTCTCATTTATTGTAAAACCCCTTCTTTTTGATCTTCCGCGAAGTCTAATTCAACTTTTAGGTTTTCGATTATGAATTTTTGACGATCAGGAGTGTTTTTACCCATATAAAATAAAAGTAATTGCTCTATGGTAGTATGTTTATCTAACATCACTGGATCTAACCTAATATCATCCCCAATAAAATACTTAAACTCATCTGGCGAAATTTCACCTAAGCCCTTAAAACGAGTGATTTCTGGCTTACCGTTAATTTTCTGTAATGATTCTTTTCGTTCTTGTTCATTGTAACAATAAAAAGTTTGTTTTTTATCTCTAACACGATAGAGAGGTGTTTGTAAAATATACAAATGTCCTTCTTTTATTAATTCTGGAAAAAATTGTAAAAAAAACGTAATTAATAAAAGACGAATATGCATACCATCAACATCTGCATCAGTGGCAATTACAATATTATTGTAACGCAAATCTTCTAAAGTATCCTCAATATTTAAGGCAGCTTGAAGCAGATTAAATTCCTCATTTTCGTAGACAATTTTCTTACTCATACCAAAACTATTCAGGGGTTTTCCTCTTAAACTAAAAACAGCTTGTGTGTTAACATCACGGGATTTTGTTATAGAACCACTTGCTGAGTCTCCTTCCGTTATAAATAAAGTAGAATCTAATCGACGATCTTTTTTGAGATCAGGTAGATGAATACGGCAATCTCTTAATTTTTTATTGTGTAAGCTTGCTTTCTTAGCTCGTTCTTTGGCTAATTTGCGTATTCCAGACAGTTCTTTTCGTTCTTTCTCAGCCTGAATAATTTTTCTTTGAATACTTTCAGCAACAGAAGGATTCTTGTGCAAAAAGTTATCTAATTGATTACTGAGAAAGTCAATTATATAACTTCTAACAGAAGGCATGCCATCTCCCATTTCAGTAGATCCTAGTTTTGTTTTAGTCTGCGACTCAAAAATGGGTTCCATGACTTTAATACTAATTGCTGATATTATAGATTTTCTAATATCTGATGCCTCATAGCTTTTCCCAAAATGTTCTCTTATAGTCTTTACTAATCCTTCTCTAAATGCAGACTGGTGTGTTCCCCCTTGGGTAGTGTGTTGACCATTTACAAAAGAATGATACTCTTCACTATATTGAGTTTTACTATGCGTTAGAGCAACTTCTATATCTTTATCTCTTATGTGTATTATTGGATATAGGAGGTCTGCTTCGTTGCTGTAATCGGTTAGTAGATCTTTAAGTCCATTCTCAGAAATGAACTTTTCACCATTCAATTCTACTGTTAATCCAGGATTAAGATAAACATAGTTCTTAATCATTCGTTCTACATATTCTAAACGGTACTTATAATTTTTAAAAATAGTTGTATCTGGTATGAATTCTACTTTTGTTCCCCTTCTTCTTGAACTAGATTCAACAGGTGGATCTGACTTGAGGTCACCAAAATTAAACAAGGCTCTTTTACTCTGTTTGTCTCGATTAGATTCAACAATAAAACTGGAAGAAAGTGCATTTACAGCTTTTGTCCCAACTCCATTCAAACCGACTGATTTTTTAAAAGCTCTTGAGTCATATTTACCCCCAGTATTCATTTTAGAAACAACATCTACGACCTTTCCTAAAGGAATTCCACGACCGTAGTCACGAACCTTCACAATGTTTTCTTTGATAGAAATTTCAATGATCTTACCTGCCCCCATTACAAATTCATCAATACAGTTGTCTAGTATCTCCTTCAATAGAATGTAAATCCCATCATCTGGCGAAGAGCCGTCTCCTAGCTTTCCAATATACATTCCTGGACGCATACGAATATGCTCTTTCCAATCTAGAGAGCGAATATTGTCTTCAGTATAATTTGCAGTATTTTTCATTCTATTTACAGCTAATATACTTTAATGAAATAGAATTTTATGCCTACTCTTAAAGCAAGAAATCAACAATTCAATAGGTATTTTTGTTAAGAAGTAATATTTCATAAATTGTACCAAAACTTTTAAAAACATCTCAATTTTGACTCAAGTATAAATCCTATGACATCAAATTCTATACAAAACACAACGGGTCCTTTGCTTCATATAGTTTTCTTTTGGTTAAAAGAACCAAATAACAAATCACATCGTTCTCAATTCGAAAAAGCTATTAAAAAGCTAATTAATACTAATCCACAAGCTACGTCTAATCATTTAGGCTGTCCTGCATCATCCGAAAAAAGAGATGTAGTAGACAACTCGTTTACTTACTGCTATACGATGAGTTTTCCTAATTTAGAATCTCATGATATCTATCAAACAGACCCTACACATAAACTATTTATTGATGAAGTTGGTCATTTGTGGGATCGTGTAGTTGTAAATGACTCAAATGCACTGCTATAATATTTGTTCATATTAAAGGCTCAAAATCATATTAATAAATAGTTGATTTATTTGGATGTAAATTTTATAATTAAATGATGGGCTAAGAAATTAAATTCTCAAAAAGCTAAACATTGAATCTAAAATGCATTACATCACCGTCTTGAACTAAATATTCTTTGCCCTCTACTCTTATTTTCCCTGCCTCTCTCACCTTAGCCTCTGATTTATACTGTTCATAATCTTTATAGCTAATTACCTCAGCACGAATAAACCCTTTTTCAAAATCACTGTGAATAACACCCGCAGCTTGTTGTGCAGTTGATCCAATCGGAATTGTCCAGGCTCTAACTTCTTTTTCTCCTGCAGTAAAATATGTTTGTTTATTAAGTAGAGTGTATGCTTCTCGGATGAGTTTAGCTGATCCTGCCTCATCCAGCCCTAAGTCCTCTAAAAACATTTGCCTTTCATCAAAACTATCCAACTCATTAATATCTGCTTCTATATTAACTCCGAGTATTAATAGCCCTGATGATTCATTAGCTATAATAGATTTAACCTTTTCAACATAATCATTCCCAGATTTTACTGAAGCTTCATCAACATTACATACATATAAAACGGGTTTATCAGTAATTAACTGTAGAGGTTTCACGAATTCAATACGATCATCATTCTTTATATCTAAACTTCTTATATTTTTCGATTGTTCTAAAGCATTTTTCAAATTGCTTAAAACTAATTGTTCTTTATTTGCTCTTTTATCCCCTGTTCGTGCAGCTCGATTTACTTTGTCAAGCTTTTTTTCGACATTTTCAAGATCTTTAAGCTGTAATTCAATATCAATGGTTTCCTTATCCCTTATAGGATCCACTGAACCGTCGACATGAACCACATTATCATTGTCAAAGCAACGTAAAACGTGAAGTATTGCATCTGTTTCTCGAATATTAGCTAAAAATTGATTTCCCAAGCCTTCCCCTTTACTAGCTCCCTTTACTAAACCGGCAATATCTACAATTTCAACAGTTGCAGGTATTATTCTTTCGGGCTTTACAAGAGATTCAAGCGTTTGCAAACGTTTATCAGGAACATTTACAATGCCAACATTTGGTTCAATAGTGCAAAATGGAAAATTTGCACTTTGTGCCTTTGCATTGGAAAGACAATTAAAAAGAGTGGATTTTCCAACATTAGGTAAACCTACAATTCCAGCTTTCATGTAGAATATTTTTTCGCAAAAGTAATCTTTCTTTTACATTTGGATAATTAATATTTAAGATTAGGCATATAAAATGAATAAAAAATATCTAATTGTACATGCAGATGATGCCGGTTTGGCCTGGTCAGAAAATAAAGCAACCCAAATTGGACTTTTAAATGGATCTATATCTTCCTGTAGTCTTATGGTGCCTTGTCCTTGGTTTTACGAAATGGCAAAGTTCTGCTTAAAAAACCCTAAAGTTGATTATGGAATTCATCTTACCCTTACTGGAGAATGGAAGACATATCCATTTCGTCCTATATCCCCAATCAACAAAATACCTTCGTTAGTTGATGATGCGGGTAATTTTTATTCTAAAAGAGCAATGATTAGAGATAAAGCAATTATAGATGAAGTCAGATTAGAATTAAAAAATCAAATTGATTTTGCATTTTCATTAGGATTGAGACCTTCTCATTTGGATTCTCATATGTATACCTTAGGTGTTCGACAGGATTTAATTGATCTGTATCAAGAGCTAGGAAAAGAATATGATTTGCCCATATTATTAAGCAAAAAACTAATCGCTCACACAGGAGAAAACCCCAATAAATTTAAACTACCAGGCAAAGGTTGTATTGAATCCGTTTTTATGGGATCCTTCGATGATTTTGAGAGTATTGGACTTGCCAAATTTTATGATAATATTATTGAGAATTTAAAAGAAGGTATTTCAATTTTATTAATTCATCCAGCTTTAGAAAGCCAAGAAATGAAACAAATTACAATTGATCATCCAAATTTTGGTGATGTCTGGCGAAGTATAGATGCTGAGTATTTCACAAGTAGTCACTGTAAAAATATACTGAAAGAAAATTCAATTGAACTTATTGACTTCAGAAATTCTGAACTTATTAATCTTCTGGATGCATAAAGCTCTGTTTTCCTAATAAGGTTTCTTCTGACTCTATGTTATTTTCATCTGGAATACAACAATCTACAGGGCAAACTGCTGCACACTGTGGTTCATCATGAAATCCTTTACATTCAGTACATTTATCTGTAACTATAAAATAATATTCATCTGAAACAGGCTCTTGAAAAATGTCGCTGTTAACTTGTTTACCGTTAGGTAGTATGACATCCCCCTTTAGAGAGGTGCCATCTTGGTAACGCCAATCTTCTGAACCTTCATATATCGCTGTATTTGGACATTCAGGCTCGCAGGCACCGCAATTGATGCATTCGTCAGTGATGATTATAGCCATAGCGATTATCTTTCCTTACATTAGCGCAAAAATAAGACCTTTAACTTTATTGAACAAAGAAATGACGGTAAACCTAAAACGCTTTCAAGCCCTTGTAAAACTTGGAAATCATTTGCTTAACTTTGATTCTAATAAAGCAGAATATTCTGAGCTCAATACACTTGTAAATCTTACCATAGCTTCAAACGGATGGTTTACATTAAAGAGTATTGAAAAATCTTTTTTAGATTGGGGGAATGCACTAAAAAAGACAGAAATAGAATCGTGGATAAATTCCTACAATTTTTTTAATATCAAAATTCCAAAAAAAATTGCGCTTATACTTGCTGGTAATATACCACTTGTCGGGTTTCACGATATTATTTGCGTTTGGTTAAGCGGTCATAAAGCTATTGTCAAATGTGCTTCGAAAGATAAACACTTGCTGCCCTACTTTGCCAATTTTTTAGAATTAGAAGCAAAAGAAAAATGTTTTGATTTTACCAAAAGAAATATCAAAGGATTTGATGCTGTCATTGCGACTGGTTCGAATAACTCTAGTCGATATTTTGAGTATTATTTCGGTTCAGTTCCAAATATTATAAGAAAAAACAGAAATGGAGTTGCAGTGCTTGATGGTTCTGAAACAAAAAAGCAACTAAAAGAATTAGGAAACGACATCTTGCATTACTTTGGTTTGGGGTGCCGTAACGTTTCTAAATTGTATATCCCAAAAGATTATGATCTAAATCTTATTTTTGAAGGATTATTTCATCATGCTGAAATTATTAAACATCCTAAATACGCAAATAATTACGATTATAATAAAGCTATATTTTTGATGAGTGATTACGATTTTCGAGACAACGGCTTTTTTGTTATTAGAGAAAGCAAAGAATTTAGCGCACCTATTGCTTGTCTTTATTACGAGTATTATTCAAGTAATATGGAGTTAAACAAAAATCTTGAACAAAATAAAGAATCAATTCAATGCATAGTATCTAATTTACCTTTAGAAGGAAAAATAGATTTTGGTTTCGCGCAAAAACCATCTATTTCTGATTATGCAGATGGTATTAATACACTTTCATTTTTAAATGATTTAAACTGAAAAATATGTTAACAA
>Ga0208277_1002581_pt1 | contig 10204 bp, 11 predicted proteins | sample ETNtaG_5_FD_185782 | JGI IMG/M metagenome (GOLD analysis project Ga0208277, IMG submission 185782) | Marine microbial and viral communities from oxygen minimum zone, Eastern Pacific Ocean - ETNP201406SV205 (SPAdes) (version 2) | ecosystem: Environmental > Aquatic > Marine > Oceanic ...
TAATAATTCTACTTATTTTGTTCACAATGGTATTTCTTGCTAGTTGGATTGCGTTAGATGTCATACATGAAAATAGACTTAAACTTTTAAAATCCGCCTTTATTGCAATTATTTTTGGTGGTGGTTTTAACTTAGTACTAGTGACCCAATTTATACTAAAGCTAGATCCTTGGTATATGCCGAGGTATATGATTCCTTTAGCAGGCATGGTATTTGCCAGTTCAATGAATGGTATTAGTTTAGCTGCTGAAAGACTAGAAGCAGAATTAGAAAGAAATATAAAATATAAAGAGGCAAAAGTTATTGCATTAAAAGCAGCATTAATTCCCATAACAAATTCATTATTTGCTGTTGGCCTTGTTTCTTTGCCAGGAATGATGACAGGGCAGATTTTATCTGGAGTATCTCCTCACATAGCCGTTAGGTATCAAATAATGGTAATGTGCATGATTTTTAGCTCTGTAGGTCTATCATCATACTTATTTTTGATGATTGCCAAGAATAAATGATTACTAAATATATAATTATCTATTTTTTTATTTTAATTCCCAGCTCATCTAATTGGGAACTGCTAACCGAACTTGGACTTTTATCCATTAGCGATGCTGCAGAAGTAGTTTTTGGAAAAGCTATTACATCTCTAATATTTTCCGTTTCAGCAAGTATCATTACAAGTCTATCAAATCCAAATGCAATGCCTCCATGTGGAGGCGCACCGTAAGTAAGTGCCTCAACTAAGAATCCAAATTTTTCTTCTGCTCTTTTCTTGCTTAACCCTAGTAGTGAAAATACTTTTTCCTGAACCTGAGTGGAATGTATTCTTATAGACCCACCAGCAATTTCATATCCATTCATTGTTAAGTCATACCCCCTACTGAGTGCTTTAGATGGTTCAGTATCCAAAAGATTTATGTCATCTTCCCTTGGTGCAGTAAATGGATGATGCATTGCCGTATAACGTTGATGCTCTTGTTCATATTCAAACATGGGAAATTCTGTTACCCAAACAGGTGAGAATTCATTCTTTTTAATTAAGCCCTCTTTTCTTGCAATTTCATTTCTTAGCTGGCCTAGTGCATTCAAAACAATGCTTGATTCATCTCCAACCATAAAAAGGATATCGCCTTTTTTAATATTCAATTCTTTTTGCATCTTTTCCTGTAAGTCAACTGAAAAGAATTTTGATATACCTCCCTCAAATGCATTCCCTTTCATTTTCATCCAAGCAAGACCTTTAGCCCTATACGTTTTAATGAAGTCAGTTAATTCATCAATAACTTTTCTTGAATATTTTTCACCCTCTTTAACAATGATTCCTTTAACCCTCTCTACTGAACTGAATGCATTAAAATTTGATAAATCTGTATAATGTTTAAGGTCAACCAGCTTAAGGTCGTACCTTAAATCAGGTTTATCAGAACCATATGTCTCCAAAGCTTCTTGATAGGTAATTCTTGGAAATGACTTAGGCAAATCAATCCTAGAAACAGTTTGAAAAACGTGACGTGTCAATCCTTCCATGTAGCTAAATATGTCTTCCTCATCTACAAAAGACATCTCTATGTCTATTTGCGTGAATTCTGGTTGCCTATCAGCTCTAAGGTCTTCATCTCTAAAACATTTGACAATCTGAAAATATCGATCGTATCCGGAAATCATTAGAATCTGCTTATAAATTTGTGGGGATTGTGGTAAAGCATAAAACTTTCCCTTGTGTACTCTACTAGGAACCAAATAGTCTCTAGCACCCTCTGGAGTTGATTTCATTAAAACAGGAGTCTCGACTTCTACAAATTGATTTTCCGATAAATAATTTCTGGTGGCTTGGTATGCTCTATGTCTTAATAATAGATTTTTTTGAAGTTCTTCCATTCTCAATTCGAGATAACGATATTTTAATCTCAAATCCTCTTCAGCATTATCTCGGTCAGATAGCATAAAAGGCAAGGGAGCTGATTCATTTAACAATATATATTCAGAAACTAAAATTTCGATTTCCCCAGTTGATAGGTTTGGATTTACAGCAGAATCTATTCTTGGTCTTACCAAACCTTTAACTGATAAAACATCCTCCATCGATATTTTCTTTACCCTTTCAAAGTCACCACCATATTCATCAGCATCAAACACAATCTGAGTTTTACCATATCTATCGCGTAAATCGATAAAAACTACCTGACCATGCAACCGAACTTTATTAACCCAACCGTTTAAGGTTACTTGATTATTTATTGCCGAGGAACAAAGATCTCCACAATTATGTGAGCGTTTAAACATATTTAATTAAAATTTTGCGTAAAAAAAACCGCTTGCAAGTTACAAGCGGTTTTAATGATTTTAATTGCATTAATATTTATCTTTTTGATACAGTCAAACGATTCAATGCACGGATTAAGGATGCCTCAACCCTTGTGTCATTAATATCAGAGTTCGGTTCAGTTTTTCTTTGCTGAGCCCTTTTCAAAGAGTCATTAGCACGATTAGCATCAATCTCATTTGACTTTTCTAAAGATTCTACAAGTAGCTTAACAGAATCATTTATAATTTCAGCAAATCCACCTCCGGTTGCATAGTATTCAATCTTTCCATTTTGAGAAACCTTAATCTCTCCAACTGATAATGCAAAAATTCCGTCACGATGATTACTCATAACACCAAATGAACCATCTAATCCTGGACACCTTAGATAACTTACTTCTTCAAGTTTTACCTCTCGGATTGGAGTTACTATCTCTACATTATATGTTTCCATTAAGCTGCTGATTTCTTGTGCTTTTCAATTGCTTCATCTATTGTACCCACGTAGGCAAATGCACTTTCTGGCAATTCATCAACTTCGCCTTTAAGAATTGCATCAAACCCAGATACTGTATCTTCCAAACTTACATATCTTCCTGGTGTACCAGTAAATTGTTCAGCCACATAAAATGGTTGCGACATGAATTTCTGAATTTTCCTAGCTCTTGCAACAATAAGTTTATCTGTATCGGATAACTCATCCATTCCAAGTATCGCAATAATATCCTGTAGATCTTTATATTGTTGAAGAACAGATTGAACCTCTCTTGCAACATTGTAATGTTTTTCCCCAATAATTCTAGGGTCTAAAATTCTTGAGGTTGATGCCAATGGATCAACAGCAGGGTATATTCCAAGCTCAGCTATTTTTCTCTCTAATACACTTGTCGCATCTAAATGAGCAAATGCCGTTGCTGGAGCAGGATCCGTAAGGTCATCTGCAGGTACATAAACGGCTTGAACAGAGGTAATTGATCCTTTTTTTGTTGAAGTAATTCTCTCTTGTAAATCTCCCATTTCTGTAGATAATGTGGGTTGATAACCAACAGCAGAGGGCATTCTACCTAATAATGCGGATACTTCTGAACCTGCTTGGGTAAAGCGAAAAATATTATCAATAAAAAGCAAAACATCTCTGCCTTCATCATCTCTGAAAAACTCTGCCATTGCTAAGCCACTTAGAGCAACTCTTAATCGTGCACCCGGGGGCTCATTCATTTGACCAAATACCATAGTAGTTTTGTCAATAACCCCTGATTCAGTCATCTCAGCATAAAGATCATTCCCTTCACGAGTTCTCTCTCCAACTCCAGCAAATACTGAATAACCGCCATGCTCGGTTGCAATGTTTCTTATCAATTCTTGAATCAAAACTGTCTTTCCTACCCCAGCACCACCAAATAAGCCAGTCTTCCCACCTCTAGTATACGGCTCCATAAGATCAACGACCTTGATACCAGTTACCAAGGCTTCTGTTGAGGTAGCTAAATCTTCGTGCTTTGGCGCAGGTCGATGGATTGGGTTTCTTTTTTCAGTATCGCATTCACCTTTTTCATCGATTGTATTGCCCAAGACATCAAACAAGCGCCCTAGTGTTTTTTCTCCCACGGGAACAGATATGGGTTCACCTGAATCCTCTACAGCATGTCCACGGACTAATCCATCCGTAGTATCCATTGCAACCGTTCGAACAATTGAATCACCAAGATGCTGTGCTACCTCTAGAACTAGCGTCCCTTCTTCTCCTCTATCGACAGTTAAAGCATTATAGATGCCTGGTAAGTGACCGTCCTCAAAAGCAACATCAACAACTGCACCCATTACCTGTGAAATTTTTCCATTTTTTGACATAATATGGATATCCTTTTTATTATCCTAAAGCTTCAGCTCCACCAACGATTTCTAACATCTCTGTTGTTATCGCAGCCTGCCTTGCTTTATTGAATTGTAACGTTAAATCTTTAATCATGTCCTGAGCATTTGAAGTCGCATTTTCCATTGACAGCATACGTGCAGCTTGCTCACTTGCATATGATTCTAGTAAATATTTCCACATTTGGACATTGAGATGCCTTGGAATAAGAGCTTTTACCAGTTCATCTTTTGAAGGCTCATATAGACGATTGGAAATAGTACTATCGCTTGCTTCATAGGATAAAGGTAGGAGTGTCTCGGATTTGACTTCCTGCTGTGCAATATTCATGAAATAATTATATACCACGTGGATTTCATCAACCGCACCACTTGTAAAATGGTCAACGATACTCCTTCCAATCATGATTGCATTTTCAAATTCCATCTCAGCCCAGAAATCAAGATGACTTTCCAAAACATTATATTTTCTATATGTAAAATGATCGCGGGCCTTTTTACCTATGCAGAAAATATCTACGTTTTCTTTTCCAAACTCATCAATTTCTCTTTGGGCTATCTTTAGTAAATTAGTGTTAAAAGCTCCCGCTAGGCCTCGATCTGCTGCCACGACTACATAAGCTTTACGTTTTATTTCTCGAACAGACAACAGCGGCAAAGTATCTCTATCTACATCCGGCATAAGGTGCTCAATGATTTCAGATAATGAATTCGTATATGGACGTGCTTGCTCCATCCGATCTTGCGCCTTCCTCATTTTAGCAGCAGCAACCATTTTCATAGCCTTTGTAACTTTCTGTATACTCTTGACAGACTTAATTCTATCACGTATGTCTTTTAAATTAGCCATTGAGGTTTACGCCTTAAAACTTGCCTTGTAATCTAAAATTGCTTTTTCAAGATTCTTTTCGGTTTCTTCTGATATGGTTCCTTCTTGTATTATGGAAGCGAGACTATCTGATGCATTGGCATCAAGATAATCGAATAGACCAGTCTCAAACTCAGATATTTCTTCAACTTCTAAATCGTCGAGGTGCCCTTTAGAAGCAGAAAAAATAATAGCAATTTGCTTTTCAACATCCATGGGGACATATTGATTCTGTTTAAGGATTTCTACCATCCTCTCCCCTCTTGTCAGCTGGGAAAGCGTTGCCTTATCTAAATCAGAACCAAATTTTGCAAATGCCTCTAACTCTCTGTATTGGGCTAAATCCAAACGCAAAGTTCCAGCAACAGATTTCATTGCCTTAATTTGGGCATTACCACCTACCCTAGATACGGACAAACCCACATCAATTGCAGGTCTAATTCCTGAATTAAATAGATTAGTTTCTAGATAGATTTGTCCGTCAGTAATTGAAATTACATTTGTTGGAATGTAAGCTGACACGTCACCTTCTTGCGTCTCAATAATAGGTAATGCGGTCAGAGAACCGCCACCCAGTTCTTTAGATAGTTTTGATGCTCTTTCCAACAATCTGCTGTGAAGATAGAAAACATCACCGGGGAATGCCTCTCTTCCAGGAGGACGACGTAAAACTAAAGACATTTGACGATATGCAACAGCCTGCTTTGACAAATCATCATAGACGATTAATCCATGCTTTCCATTATCTCTAAAATACTCGCCCATTGCTGCTCCTGCATAAGGCGCAATGTATTGCATTGGCGCAGGATCTGAAGCATTTGCAGCAACTACAGTAGTGTATTCCATTGCACCATTACTTTCTAATTCTTTTACGAGCGCAGCTACAGTTGAAGCCTTTTGTCCTATTGCAACGTAAATACAATAAACCGGGTTTTCAGTGCTATGAGTATATTTTTGATTAATAATAGCATCAATCGCAACCGCTGTTTTTCCTGTTTGACGGTCTCCAATAATCAACTCTCTTTGCCCTCTACCAATAGGAATCATACTGTCTACAGCTTTAATACCTGTTTGAAGAGGCTCATTAACTGGAGATCTAGCCATAACTCCTAATGCTTTTCTCTCAATAGGCAAAGAATGGTCTGTATTTATTGGACCTTTACCATCAATTGGATGCCCAAGAGGATTTACTACCCTACCAAGCATCGCATCACCAACTGGAACCTCAACTACTCGTCCCGTTCTTTTTGCTAAATCACCCTCTTTTACAAGGCGAGATTCTCCAAATAATACTAGGCCAACATTATCTTCTTCGAGATTTAGCGCCATACCGAAGACGCCATTTGGTAGCTCAACAAGTTCAGAGCTCATTACATTTTCAAGCCCTGATACACGGGCAACGCCGTCACCCACCTCAAGGACTTCTCCTACTTCTGAGATATCAACCGAACTGTCATGTTTTTCGATTTGCTCTCGAAGCAATTGCGTTAATTGATCAGTTTTTATTTCCATGATTTCCTAATTTATTAAGTCTGCAGAAGTTCAGAACGAAGTATCTGCAATTGGTTGTGAATAGATGCATCCAAAAAAATATTATCAATACGAAGTCTTATTCCTCCAATTAAACTTGAATCTATTTCAATCGACAATTCGGTTTTTTTGCCTAGAATCTCATCAAGAGATGTTTTTAAGGATTCTATTTGCTGGTCGTCCATCTTACTAGCAACAACTCCTTTGACTTCAATGATGTTACTCTTATTTCTATACAGTGATTCAAAAAGATTAGTTATTTCTCTTAATTTATTGGCTGCACTACTACCTTTGAGGTATGAAACAATTTCATTTACTAGAGGATGGGATAATTTTCCTAGAACTGAATTAAGAATTTCTACTTTTAATTTTCCATTAATCTTTTTTGATTGAATTAAAACACGAAACTGGCCACTATCCTTTACGATGCAATTAAGAGACCTTAATGCATCTCTGACTGTATCTAAATCATCATTTTGGTCTGCGACATTAAATAATCCTGTTGCAATAACTTTGGGATTAAAATTACGCTTCATGCTTCTTTAGATTTGATATAGATTTTTCAATCAACTGCTGATTATCTTTAACCGAAAGATTCTTTCCAATCACTTTTTCTGCAACCGACATGGTAAGAGTAACAACCTCTTGTCTAATTTCAGAAATTGCTTTATCCTTTTCTACCTGAATTTGATTGTTCGCCTCGTCCTTTATCTTTTTTACATCATCCTCAGCTTGAGATTTAATTTCTGCTTTTATTTTTTCAGCAGAACTTTTAGCCTCTGACCTTATTTCTTGAGCATCTGAACGAGCCTCGGCAATTATTTTGTCAGCTTCCTGATTCAAATTTTCCAGTTCACTTTTCGCTTTCCTTGCATCCTCAATCGATGAACGAATATCATTCTCTCTGCTTTTTAATGCACTTAGTAATGGTTTCCAAGCAAACTTTGCTAAGACAAAACACAATAACAGAAAGGTCAAAATGGTCCATATAAACAGACCAGGATCTAACTGAACTAGTGGATTTGGCTTGCTACCATGTGCTTCTTTTGAAGAAACTAAAGAAGTTTCTTGATAGTTCTCTTTCTTGTTTACCATTTACAAAAACTATTAAAGGATAAGCATTAAGAAAGTGAATACCTCTGCTAAAATTGCAACACCCTCAAGAAGAAACAAAGGCAAGTTTACAGCACCTGTAATCTTATCTGCAGCTTCTGGTTGACGTGCAATACTTTCAGCCGCAGCGGCTGCAAATTTTCCGATCCCAAGGCCTGCACCAAGAACGATCAAACCCATTCCAATAGGGATAAGTGTAGTTGCTGTCATTTTTTTTTCCTTTTTTTTATTTAATGATGAACATGAATTGCCATACCTATGAATACGGCAGTTAGTAACGTGAAAACATATGCCTGGACAAGTACGACAATAATTTCTAAACCTGCAATGGCAGCTGCCATTGGTACGGCGATTAACGAGACACCTATACCTGCTACTGCACTACTAAACATTTCTCCAAAAATCGCCATTAGCGAAAGTAAAGCTAACAAAGCTATGTGACCTCCTGTCATATTAGCAGCCAAACGCATAGTAAGAGCAAATGGCTTAACAAAGAGACCCATGACTTCGATGGGTATCAAAATGATATATACCGGCCATGCTAGACCGTGGGGCACCAAATTCTTCCAATGTTTGATAAAACCATGAGCTAAAATCCCAGCGGTCATTATGGAAAAGAATGTTACAGTTGCCAATGCACCTGTAACATTAAAATTACCTGTTGCTGTTACCCCGCCATGAAGCATTCCATTAATAACATTATGTGAATCAGAATAAGGGACTCCCAATATAAACCGATTGACCAAACCTAAGACATCAAATATAGGTACCATTCCTATGCCATTTGCAAATAATATGAAAAAGAAAAAGGTAAGAAGAACCGGAGCCCAAGTCATGACCCATTTTTCTCCAACATTTGGCTTGGCAATAGAATCTCTTATAAACTTGACTATAGCTTCAATCGCATTCATCCATCCAGTTGGAACTGAGCTGCCACTTGATAGATATTTTCTTACAGGAATGATAATTGAAGCACATACAACAAAGGCTACAATCCATAACATTAAAACATGTTTGGTTATAGAGAAATCAATTCCAAAAATAATAGGAAGATGTATTATTGGATGGGATATATCAGAGTTGGAAACGTGACTTATAATATTGGGTCCAACTTTTTCCATTACAGACATAGTTGAATAACTGGCTCCTGGTGCGCTCATCTTTATGAACTCTCTATCTTAAATATTTGTTTGTTACTATGATATATGTTTAATAACGACCGCTTCAATTACCTGAAGCTCTATAAAAAAGCATAAAAAATTAATAATAATTTAAACCGGTTGAAAAGAATAATATTGTAAATAATTATTTAGATTGTATTATTTTAAATAAATGATAAAAACCTAAGATTATTCCGACTAAAACCCCAAACACCACAGCTATTGGAGATGAATCATATCTGGAATCGATATACCACCCAATATATGTGAAAAGTAAAATAGATGTAATGAGACCATATGATGCTGAAGAGGCTGACGCAGAATGTTTAATTGTCTTTTGTAAATATTCTAAAGATTGAAATAAATCTAAACCATTTTTATTTTGATACTTCACATAATATCCAAATTAAAATTCAAGAATTATTCTCTTCATTTACTATATCACACTTTCCTTCAAAATGGGCTCCATCTTCAATAAGTAATTTTCTATAAAAAACATCACCTTGGAGGTTGCAATTTTTTCCAAGATGAACCTGTCCGTTTGATTGAATATTACCTTTTACAGTTCCTCCAACACGGACATCCTGCCCTCTTATATTTCCTTCAACAATAGCATTTTGTGCAACCCTCACCGGCCCATTTGTTTCTATGTTCCCAATAACCTTCCCATAAATGATTATACCTTCATTAAGCTTTATTGGACCTTTGACAGATGCATCAGCACCAATCATAGTATGTACATTTTGGAAATTTATTTTACTCATTTTTTAAAGTTAAGTCAGATGATAAATATTCTGGAAAAAATATAAATGGGTCAAGAGGTAAGTACTCTCGCCATATTTCAAAATGCAAATGAGGACCCGTTGACATACCTGAGCTTCCAACAAATCCTATAACGTCCCCTCTATTCACAATATCTAATTGTTTCATAAGATTCTGCTCATTATGCCCATAATGAGTAAAATAATCATCGCCATGGTAAATGATTATCATATTCCCAAACTCATATGTCCAGCCAGAAAAAACGACAACTCCAGAAGCAGAAGCAAGTATTGGTTCTCCTCTTTTAGCAACTATGTCAATACCATTATGCGCGGCTTTTACAAAAAAACCTGATTGTTCTGAATGCTGACTTACATATCCGTTTATTGGTGCTAATGAAGGAATGTTTTCAATATAACTAACTTTATTAATATTTTTTTTAAAAACACCTGAAACTGAGTCTACAACTATAGGACGTTTATCAAAATCAATAGAAGCCCCTAATGAAGATCGAATAAATGCATCCATCTGCTGTATTCTATTTAAATCTCTGCTCAAATTTAAAACCTCCATTCTTTCAGATAAAATTTTAGCATTTTGA
>Ga0208277_1002582_pt1 | contig 10203 bp, 6 predicted proteins | sample ETNtaG_5_FD_185782 | JGI IMG/M metagenome (GOLD analysis project Ga0208277, IMG submission 185782) | Marine microbial and viral communities from oxygen minimum zone, Eastern Pacific Ocean - ETNP201406SV205 (SPAdes) (version 2) | ecosystem: Environmental > Aquatic > Marine > Oceanic ...
GATCCATGTGAATTATCTACTAACCATATGAGAAATTCATGATTACCTTCGCTTAGGTCAGTCAAAGATATGGGATCTGTAGAGTAGTGCATTACCGCATTACCACCATCAAGTTGATAGTGAACATGGCCATCAACTCCATCTCCAGCAGAACCAACACTAAAATTTTCAACTGAGAATTCTACAGTAACTTGACTGGTGAATATAGTAGAACCATCTTCAGGAGTGACTATGCTAATGGAAGGTCCATCTGGTGTCGTACTGTGTGGATGTGAACCTAGATAGTCCCATGTATTTTGGTCATAAACGATCCACTCCGAATTTTCTTCACTTGTTCCTGCAGAAGCGCTCCAGTCTCCACCATTTCCCTCTGTAACACTTGATTGACGTACCAAGGTATGATCTTTGGTCGCATTCGTAACACCAGCAACATCCCATCCATCCCCAGGGTCGTCATTTTCTACTCCAATAGCATCAATGATCGCCCCATTCTTAAGTAGGGCAATCCCATCATCACCGTTATGGTGAACCGGGCTCTCATATGCCAGTTCTAAATCAGCTTCTGCAAGAATTGCAGCATCAGCCTCATTTGCAGCAATGACATACACATCACCAGCTGCTAACGTGCCAGATAAGGAAACATCTCTTTCTCCATTATCACCCCAGGATGTTCCATTATTCGTACCCTGAAGAGAATAAGATGAAAGGTCTACATCAGCCCCTGTTCCATTATAGATCTCTACATATTTGTTACTGCCAGATCCTTCAGCATATTCAGAGAAAAATAGATCTTCATCATCGGTCGGGACCAGTGCTGCCCCTTCATCGATCCAAGTTGCGATCAAGTTAACTTCATTAGATGAAAGATTTCCACTTGGTGGCATGTCCCCTGATTCAACCTGCTGCCAAAGAATGCTACTTGCATGATCCTCTGGGACAATGACATCTCCACTATTGCCCCCAGCCATTAGACCATCATAGTTTGTCAGGTTTAGGCCACCGGAGTAACCATGACAACCAGTACAATTATTATCGAAGATCGTTTGGATCTGTGTTCCGTAGTCCACTTGTCCATAGGTCATTCCTAGGGTTAGTACTATTAATAACATTCTTTGCATTTCATGCTCCTTTATTTAATGATCAAGAATTTACCTTCCTTGATCTTTCCTGAATTCTTATCCTCAACAGTAAAAAGATATAATCCTGATGCCGTTGCCTGATCATACATTGTGACCATGTCCCAGGCATGTTCCCCACCTGACATGAGTGGATTCTTTCTTTCATCTATATTTTCAATGTCTTGTCCTATGTATGAATCATCATGCTGGATGACATCAACCAAGTCTCCTGCCAATGAGAAAATTCTTATCTCAGCAAGTGCAGGCAAATTCCTAAACCATATCATCTTACTTCTGCTACCATATCCATCCCACAGTGCTTGTCCTTTGTATGGGTTTGGATAAACACTTGGTTCGGAGACCCAATCAGAATCAAGCGTAGCCTTCTTACCTGGAAATACAAAGGTCCTGTTAGAGTATATGGAACTTTCCAAGCTTGCTAGATTCGCATCAGGATCTCCACGATCAAACGCAGTTATCGCGTAGTAATTTAACCATCCATCTTTGATTTTAGAATTCTCAAATTTATAATGATAATAAACTCCATCAATTTCAATACTATCTGGATCACCATAGCTATTGGTGACCTGTATACTTGAGAACCCAGTATTATAACCTATATCATTTATTTTATCGACCTCAAGGAGTAATGAAAACTCACCCAATGATTCATTGTTTGTCTTCCGAGACCCATATATTCTATAACCTTCAAAATCTTCTTGTTGACTGATTGGATCCAGAAATGACTCTGGATTATCTTGCCAATAGAGAGTCACTTTACCCGTCTCAACATCAACGTGCATATTAGGTGCCGGAGGCGGTGCAGGTAAGATATAACGATCAATGATTTGGTTCTCATTATTGTCCTCTCCCTCGTCTAGAATATTGTTTCGGTTTCTGTCTTCGCCATCATAGGCTTTCTGTGCCCAATCATAATTAATCAAAAGGTTCCCCCTCCTTCCAGGAGAGTCATCGCCATGCCCGTCAGACCAGAGACCACAAACCACTGTAAAGGCTATACTACAGGAATCTCCAGGAGCAAGGGTCCATGAAGTAGTATCTATATTTGGAGCTGAACCAATTGGACCTGCTGATAAAAGAAAAAGCCAGCTGTTTTCAGATAAAGGATAGCCACCCGTGGTATACTCTGGACCGGTCCCTTTTGGAACGGAAGAAGACATCTTAACATATCTCTCATTATCATTTAGTGGCATACTGTATGCCGGGTAGTCACTGTTATTAGAATTGGTCCAAACCCACTGTGAATAATATGTCTTAAGATGCCCCATGGGAATTGAACCACCAAGAACGGACATCCCAATGTATGACTCTGACCATCCATCATCCCCATCCGTATCATACTGGTATGCTATATCTCTTGTAAAGCCTGCATCATCAATCGATTCATCAAACCCATTTAAATTATCATACCATGTAAACCCACCACCTGGAGTGTAATAATCAGTGTAATTGAAATTTGCAACCGATGGATCAGCCCAGATACCTGCATAAATATCACGAATGGTATCTGCTGATGAATTTTTAAATGAATAATTAAGGATAACAAATGCATCGGCATAAGAATAATTCCAAGAATAGCTCTCTAAGTGTATGTCCAATCCAAGTGGATTGTGGTTAGGAATCCCAAGGTCATCTGATGGTGATTCTCCATAGTCTTTGAAATCTGAGAACATATCTTGGTGGGAAACTGCATCTGGAGAGTAATACTTGGCCATTGAGTCTTGTGTAGTCGAAGAGATCGATGATTGAATTAGAATAGGGGTTTCTGCAAAAAGTTCAAACCCTTCATTCCCTGCCTCGAATACACCATCTACAATAGAGGTGGATACCCTTCTCTCACCATTAACGATTCCTCCAACCCAAAGCCCTGCATAGGAAAAATGCTCTATCTGCTCACGAGCGATCTCTGTCTGTTGCTTATACTGGCATGATGGATGAATGCTACCATCCTCCATACGATTCCATCCATTACCTAAAATTCCAAAATTAGTTACCGTTAAACCCAAGTTTCCAACAGACGTGTACTTGTCGTACTCATCTGCAGCAAATAGAACCTTCCTCACTTGTCTATCTTTACAAAATAAGAGTGAAGTGCAAAGTGAAATGTAGACTATGGCGCGCATACTATTTTAACAGTAAGGCTTTTTTGATCATGACAGTTTCACCAATAGTCAATTTAAAGAAATACATGCCAGATGAATTATTACTTGAATCCCATTTGAATGAGTAACTCCCAACTCCAATAGTACTATTTGCCAAAGTTTTGACTCTGCGACCTGAAAGATTGAATATATCGATGTTCAATTCTCCTGGTTCTCTTACATTGACCTGAATCGTAACCTCAGGATTAAATGGATTGGGATACAATGATACAAGATCAAAATTCGAAGGACTTAATAATATTTCCTCAGTCTCCAACGTACCATCAAATGGGATACCCGGAGAGCCAGTGTCTCCATCTCCATAGGACATGTTAGAAGAAAACCAATTCTCAATTAGTGCGTTATCATTAAAAGGATCGTGGATCTCCATGGATACACCACTTGAAAATGGCCACCCATTTGAATAATGCACTTCATCAACAATTGCTCCTGAAGCATCTAAAAGAATGATCTCATCATCGCTGTTAGATAGAGAATATCCATTATAGACATAATTAACGTTGACTCCACCATTTTGTGTCTGATCACTATTTTTTGCAAGGATAAAGTATTCACCTGGCAAAATTGGAATGGTCGCTTGGTCTGATATAAGATGATGTTCATCGCCATCCAAGTCCTTAATGGACCATCCATGCATATCAATCGTTGAGTCTGTTGTATTCAATACCTCAAACCATTCGCCATATGAATCTGATACAGATGCCGGGTTTGCCATTACCTCTGTGATCACGATACCTTGTTCAGAATAGGTCAGGTCATCAAACCAAACATCCATATACACCGGTAAATGATCGGAAGCATCATGCAAAGCATCTGCCATCTCAGCAGTTACAGAATTATTATTTCCATCATTGATCGCATCATTAAAATGATTTCCATCATTGCCAAAAGCCCAATAGGTTCCATCAACATAGTACATGGATGAGCTCTCATCAAGAATTGACTGGGAAACAAATAGCCAGTCAAACCTGTCGTCCATTCCTCCATTAGCACCCCCTCCAAAACTAGATGTCCTAGGTGATTGAGTATGTACATCAGAATAGGAACTATTATTGTGCCAGTGCCCTATGCGGTCAATGGGGTCAAATAGTCGACCAGCATTATCATCACTGGCACCGGTCAGCATATCGAATGCAGGCTCAGAGGAAGAGTTATTTGAATAAATATTGAAATCTCCAGCAACAATAAAAAAGTTGGCATCCAATTCATTCAAATGGTCTCGCAATATGGTGGTCTCTTGCAATCTTTGATTAGCGTTGGAGGTACCCGAGCTGGCTTTCAAATGCACTCCATAAACATTGAATTCAATGCCAGATAAATTATGAAGCATTACCCATTGAATGACATCTCGCGTGCCGGAAGATTGAGCAGTGTAGACCACACTTGTACTAATAAATGTAAATGTGTCATCCTTGTAGTACAGAGCAATATCCTGTTGTGCGGTCTGATTTGTGAATGGAGCGCTAGCCCAACTATTTGGAGCTATCACATCCAATACATCAGATCTAAAATGCGAATATCCTGTTTCCCCAATAATTTCTTGGGCAACTATCAGATCTGGTTGTATGAAATCAATGATCAAAGCATAATCATCTTCTCGACTATTCTCATCTTGATAATTCAATATATTATATGTCATTATTCGAACGGTTGAGGCATCAAGAATGCTAACTAGAATTGTTAAAACGATATATCTCATCTAAAAATCAACATGCGCTTCAATATGACCAATCTCAAAACCATTATGATTGGTCAATTTTTTGGTTCTAAACTTATTCAATTTATCTTTCTCACTTTCGGATAATAATTCCAAATGCTCCATTAACTTCATGGTAACAAGCGGCATCGCTCTAAAACTCCCATCCAAAATCTTAATTGCTATTCCAAGGGGGCCGTGAGTATCAGTTCTCAATGCAATCCCACGCACGGATTCACCACCTACTTTAGTAACTCCTCTACCTTCCAATGCACTTATGAACATTGAATCAAAATGATTGGTGCCACCAACCATTTCAGGGTACGCCACCATCGCATCAAATGCCCTTTTTAATTCTGATTTATTACCAGAGGCCATGACCTGAAACATCTCAGCGATCATTTGAAGTGTCATAAAAGGAGTTGGCGCTGAACATCCATCTAATTGTGTAGGAATATTTTTTTGGCCACATATCTTACTAACATATTCCCTAATGACCGTTTGAACGGGGTGATCATTATTTATATAACCTTTGATTCCCTTCCCTAGATATTTTGCAAGAGCTAGCATTCCAGCATGCTTTCCACTACAGTTATTATGGATTGGTAGGGCAGTCTTTTTATCCGCGATCATTGCATGCCTAGAAATCGTATCTGATGGATAGTGCGCCCCACATTCATAGTCATCAACTCTCAGGCCTAGTTTACTCAGCATTGACAGTGCTGTATCTACATGCATATCCTCTCCTTTATGAGAAGCACACATTAGTGCCAATTCTTTTTCATCAAATCCTGCAGCATCAACAGCTCCTGATCTAATTACAGCACCAGCCTGAAAAGGTTTTAAAGATGACCTAATACAGGTAAGGTAGTGCGGGTCACCTGTACTAAATATTGTTTGCCCCTCCCCATCAACAACAACAGCAAAAGCGACATGAATACTTTCAGTGAAATCGCCTCTTGTTACTCTACATGAGATCGGCATGATCAGTGTAACATCTTTGATACAAACTCAAACTTGTATCCTTTTTTCTTCAACTTTGGTATTTGATCACTTAAAACGTTCAACGTTTTTGGCTTTACATGCCCAATACCAATCGCTGAACCAACTTCTTCAGACCTTTTGACTAATTTCATAAGCTGTTTTTCAATTTTTTCCTCATCGTCCTCATTATCCAAGAAAATATTTCTCCTTGCCGTTGGTACCCCAAAAATCTCCATAGTGGTTTCACCAATTGTCTCAATCGTCGTTCTGCTATCCAAGAAAAACAGACCCCTCTCTTTCATGACCTTTGCAATATTTGACATTACATTTTGATCTGCTGATGCTTTAGAGCCTTGATGATTATTCATCCCAATTGCAGTTGGTATTTCTTTTAAGGCATTATTAAGTCTTCTTTCAATGGTTTCATTATCCATTGTTGTCATTAGGACAAATTCCTCTTCGCCATATGTCTTACCAGTATTCTCCATAGGCATATGAACGATGACCTCGTATCCTGATTCAACAGCCTTTTCACCAAATGAGGTACTATACCTATGCCCTGGGATTATTGCATAGGTCAAGCGAGCATCCAACTCTAAGAACCCATCTGATATCTCGTCATTTCTATAACCAAAATCATCTATCACAATTCCTATTATGCCTTTCAGAATAGGAGTTGGTTTTTTTGGAAGAATAACATCAGAGCTATCTTTCCCCTCTTTCTTTTTCTCAACTTCAACCATTCTATCTTGAAGGTCCTGCTCCTTGCTTTCATCATCCATCTTCTTCATTATGATCAACAATATCAAAATGATGAATGTCAAGATATAGATCATTGGGGTTCTAAAATCAAATTTCTTCATGGCATCAGAACTCTAATTGACAGCAATTTTGGGAAACCTAGGTCTTGTGAACCAAATCTTGTGCCATAAATAACTTGATAACGATCAAAATTAATTCCAATACCAACTGAAGATTCTACAACCTGGTTTGAGGTGGAATAACCAGCAAGTAGATTCAAGCGATTCCATCTAAAACGATTTCCTAAATGAACTTTAGCCTCTGATACAAGCGAGTTCCATTCGATGGAACCAAAAATACTATTTTTAAAATTTTTAAATTGAAATTCTTTCGAGATACCAGAACAAAATCGCTTAGGAAGACTTGGAGAATCATTTTCTAATTTTGTCATCCCACCGAGATTCTTTGCCACAAGGCCAATTGAGTAACCATTTTTTAGTTTAATTGAATATCCAAGATCAATACCTACTCCCTTGGATTGTTCGGTATAAAGACCAAATTGAACATAAGATATTGAAATCCCATAACTTTGGTTAAGTCGTTTGAATCCAACGCCAGCATCTAGAATGAGTCCATAAGCACTAAAATTCGAGACTGCATCATCTTGAGGAATATCACCTCTAAATTCAAGATCGGTAAGACCTGAATATTTAATTCCAATATGAAAAACCTTATCCAATCCAATCTTATTGTAGCCGATCTGAGATAATGACACATCGCCAATCCAGTTTCCTCTATTTAGAGATAGATATGGGTGTTTTTCATTTGCTATATAAAGTGCAGGATTGATTGGAAATAAACCACCGAGTGTCGCATGGCTACCCATACTCAACTCATCTGCAGATGATGGAAGATTCAGCATCTGTGTACCCATACCTTGAAGCTGAATTGCAATTGAAAATAAAAAACTAAAAATTAAACGCATAGGAAATTGTATGTGCTGATTGCGATGCCCAGTCTAATGAAAAAGCATAATCAATATTCGAATCACGGGACTTGAACAATCCATATTCATATCCAACTCCAAAAGCCATTCTTCCATTTCCATAACCACCTCTGAAAAAATATTGTTCTAAGAAACCATATTCAATTCCAGCACGAGGTAATATCCCTGAATAGGTATCATGATCTGTGATCATACCAATATCCCAAACAAATAAAAGTGATTTCTTATGGTATCTTGACCCAACCCTATAAATAGTTGGGAATTCCTCTTTGTAAGGTCCTCCTTGTGCATAAATCTCATTCGTGTCCCATTGGTAATTTGAACTTATATCTTGAATCATTATTCCAAAAGTGCTATGGTTGCCAGTATTTACTAGTATTCCAATGTCAAATCCAATCCCAGACCCTGAGACCTGGTCCGATTCAGTGATTGGCAGGTCATACCTCAAGATCTTAAAATTGGCCCCAATAGACAGCCAGGGCAAAAAACGCTGTGCGAATGTTATCATCAATGCATTCTCTCCCGTCTGCATCTTTGATGATTTCATGCCTGTACTGTAACGCCCTTGTATGTCACTCACACCACCATAGACCCAAGCCACACCAAGTCCTGCAGTCGGGGGGAGTGACATTGAAAAACTAGTTGCAGCCAATCGTCTATCAAGCGTTAAGTTTGTGTATGAACTTCCAAAGTGTCGTCTTTTTAAAAAGGCAGACCATGCAGGATTATGAACCACAGGAAAACTTTGATCCAATTCAGCCGTAAAACCACCACCCATTGACAAAGATCTAGCGGTCATACCCATCCTAAGAAAGCCTCCCGATTGTCCTCCCCAATCTTGAGCAAAGGAAATGGATAGTATGGTAATGAGATAAATAAAAAGATTCTTCATTATTTGACCACAATTAACTTGTCCCAGAAATACTCTGGACTCTTATTTACTGAAGGTGCATATTTTAATCGAATGAAATAAACGCCATTGTCTACTAGAATTCCATTCATGTCACGTCCATTCCATTTCAATGCTCCATCATAAGAATTAAGATCAAAGTTGTACTGAAATACCTTTTCCATCGCAAAATTAAAGATATCAAGCTCAACTTGAGTATTTATGATAGTACCCGTATGAAAACGAACATAACCTTCATTACCCATTTGGTTATGGTTCAAGGGTGAAAATGGATTTGGATAAGCATAAAATTCCATTGAGTCATACTCTGTTTGAAAGATCGTCCAGCTTGAGCCTTGTAGATCTGTTGACAATGCCGCGCCATTCGATGTCCCAACCCAGAGACTTGAACTATCGATTTTTCGCTCATCAATTGCAGAGGTATAGACAATATCCGTTAATATCTCACTCTGTGACATGAATGTTGTATCAATGGCCGGATCATATAAGGCCCAGTTCTCTCCATCAAAACTCTTCCATAATCCAGACTGACTCGATGCAAATACCAAAGAATCCTTTGCCGTAATATTATATATTCTTTCACCCACTAGAGTGGTCCTCCAGGTCAAACCCCCATCCCTGGTGTAACTCAATCCTCGAACCTCTCCAGGAGTATCAGCATTCATTGTCGCTGCCCATATAGTTGTTATTCCATTCCATGCCTGTCTGGCTAATCCAACGACAAAGTTTCCTGACAAGTTAGCATTTTGATATGTGTAGTGAACCCATTCAATGCAATTGAACAATTGAAAATTCCCTGGTGTAACCTCTTGCCATTCATTGATCATTATACCGCGATTGATTCCATTTGCAGTTCCTGCCCACACTGTATCTCCATGTACTAAAATTGAAAATGCCTTATGATTATGGTTTCCTCCATCAGCAGGATCTCGTGGGTTAAGGTAATATCCTGGAAGGATTGCCCTTCCAAGATCATCAATCTCGCTAAAACCTGAGCAAAATGATAAGGAATCTTGCTGATCCATTGGCATTGGAACAACCTCCCAATTTCTGTCATTTAGATCGTATCTTCTTAGACCCCCAGCCCAACTTGCTGTCCACAAATAGTCACCATGTAAAAAAGCATCATAGGTAACATTTGCCTCTGGAACAGTGACTGGAAGACTTCGGAAGAAGCCCTCTCCAAATGGCCTTATGGTGTCAGCATCAAGGTCTACAGGTTGTTTTAAATAAACCCATGATATTCCGGCACTATCATTGACAGATTGAGCATTGTAAGTAAGGGTAAGTCCATAACCAACCTGGATACTACCATTGTCACCTGAATAAGCAACTGCCATTGTATCATTCATTACCGCCACAGCAGGAATGCCTCCGTAGGGTACAAATTGAGTTGCTTGACCATCATATAAGGTATCCAATGTAGTACGGTGACTGTACACACTAAGTCCATCATGCAGAGCAAGTCCCCGCCCAGTTCCAAACCAAGTCAATGAGTCTCCCATTAATTTTATCTCTGCAACAATATTGCTAAGCAGACCCTCATTCATGAATGTATCCTTTAC
>Ga0208277_1002583_pt1 | contig 10202 bp, 7 predicted proteins | sample ETNtaG_5_FD_185782 | JGI IMG/M metagenome (GOLD analysis project Ga0208277, IMG submission 185782) | Marine microbial and viral communities from oxygen minimum zone, Eastern Pacific Ocean - ETNP201406SV205 (SPAdes) (version 2) | ecosystem: Environmental > Aquatic > Marine > Oceanic ...
CAGAATAGAAAATTATGAAAAATAAAAAAAATAACCAAAAAAATGACGATTTACTTGGTATCAACAAAAAAATAGATAGAAGAGATTTTATTAACTCCACTCTTGTGGGTGCTGGGACAGCCCTTTATTCAATGCTCTCACCAACTGCTTCTCTGGGAGATGCATCACGTGATTTATATTTGCCAAATCAAGTCGGTGATAATTGGTATGGATACGGAGGTGTAGGTGACTCCAAGGATTCTCATGGCAATACTCCCGAGATTTTGAAGGGAGCTCATGCGCTAAGGGATGGTTTAATTACACAAAAAAATATAAGTCAAATAGATGCATCTGAAAAATACGATCTTGTTATTGTTGGGGGCGGCCTTGCAGGTTTAGGCGCTGCCCAGAGGTTCAATGAACTATATCCTGAAAAACGCTGCCTCATTCTTGAGAATCACCCAATATTTGGCGGCGAAGCAAAAAGAAATGAATTTAATGTAAATGGAAGTATTATAACAGCACCTCAGGGATCGAATAGCTTTTACTATAAAACCAAAAATTCAGATATAAAAGAAGATCTCAAGTACATAGATATCCTTAATATACCCGATGAATTTTCATACGCATCCATGAAAAATAATGACGAGGAATTAGTTTTTGCACAGGAGCATTATGATGTTCAATTGTGGGGCGAAGAATTTATATCAAAGGGTTATTTTGTTGATCAACAATCTCATAATGTTGAACCACAATGGATTAAAAATATCTGGCAAGATAAATTAAAAAGATTCCCAGTATCAGAAAAAATTAAAAAAGATTTGTTGTCTTGGAAATATGCGAAAGATATACCCAATGATGATCACATGACAAATGCTTGGTTAGATAGTATGACGTACAAAGATTTCATAGAAAAAGTAATGGGTTTGGATGTTGCGGTTACTAAATTTGCGGATCCGGTACTCGCTAGCGCTGGTGGAATGGGGTGTGATGTTATGTCTGCATACATAGCAAAACAACTCGGAATGTATGGTCTTTATCCTGATGCACCTGTTAATCCACTTAATCGACATAGTTTTCCTGGCGGAAATGATGGCTTTGCAAGACACTTTGTTAAATTGCTGATACCAGGTGCAATAGCTGGAAAAAATAACTTTGAAGATATTATGAATAATCCAATTAACTTTAATAGGCTTGATCATGAAGGTAATAAAATCAGACTGAGATTGAGCAGTAATGTTATTGATGTCCATCACACTTCTAAATCCGTTAATGTGACGTATTACAAAAACAATGAACTCACTAAAATTAATGCAAAGGCTGTTGTCATGGCTTCTGGCGGTTGGATAAATAAGCATATTATTTCTGACTTACCACAAACTTATAAAAATGCATATGACCAATTTAATCACGCTCCTATGTTAGTTGCCAACGTAGCTCTAACAAATTGGAGGTTCCTTAAGAAATTGGATATTACTGCCTATCAATGGTCAGGTGGCTTTGGTTTTCATACAAACATCAGAAAACCAATGCATATTGGTAATTACAAGCCTGATCTGGATCCAGATAAACCCATTACATTGACATTTTATGTCTCATTTGAAAAAACAAATCAAGGTTTAAGTGCAAAAGAGCAATCTCGGCTTGGCCAATATGAAATGTTAGGAAAAAGTTTTATGCAATATGAAAGAGATATAAAAGAACAAATGGTTAGGATGTTTAGTTCTTCAGGTTTTGACCCAAAGAATGATATTGCCGGAATAATTTTAAATCGATGGGGCCATGCCTATGTGACACCCACGCCTGGCTTTTTTTATACGCCAGAAGGTGGCCCAGGTTATGCAGATATCATAAAAACACAGCCATTTGGAAGAGTTTCTTTTGGACATTCTGAGCTGAGAGGTTATCAACACTGGGGTCCTGCGGCTGCTGAGGGTAGTAGGGCGGTAGATCAAATTTCTGAGTACATCTAATGAATATATTAAAAATGATGATATTTTTTATATTTACAATACTTTTATCGTCAATCGTTAATTCTCAAGTTTATAAAACTTATGAAGCTCAGTTACTTATTAATAAATATGAAAGTAATTACTCAAATAATGAACTTGATAAACTAAGAGCCATATATAAAAAACATATCAGATCAGCAGATTTTGAGACAGGGATAATAGAAAGAAATATACCCTATGGTAATCATCTACTGCAAAAAATTGATATACATCATAACCATAATCACTTAGAAAAATCACCAGTGATAATATTTATTCATGGAGGTGCTTTTGTAAGAGGGGATAAGAGTGATACTGAAATTTTCGATAATGTTCTAAATTATTTTGCCAGACACAATTTTACGGGTATTAACGCAAATTACAGGTTAGCACCAGATTTTAAATGGCCGTCTGGGGCAATTGATATTGGAAAAATCCTCATGTGGATAAAAACAAATCGTGATGATTACAATCTAGATGAAAAAAATATATTTCTTATGGGTCATTCTGCAGGTGCTGCTCATGTTGCGACTTATTCGTTAAACGAAGAGCTGCAAATTAATGATGGTATTGATGGTGTAAAAGGAGCGATATTATTATCGGGGATATACAAAAATAGCAGTGAAACGTCGAAAATCAATTATTATGGCAGTAATCAGCAAAACATGCCCTTTAACAACATAGCTGGAAGGCAAATCCCATTATTTGTTATTGATGCTGAATTTGATAAATTAAATACACAAAAAGAATCGATAAAATTCATTGATGAGATATGTAAAATACAAAATAAATGCCCTCAACATAAGCAAATAATGGGGCACAATCATTATTCAATGATGTACCATTTCAATACAGAGGATGATTCTATTGCGAATGATATTCTTATATTTCTGAAGTCTAAATTAAAACATTAAAATGCACTCCACACTTCTAAAAGAACATTACGTAGATAAGTATTGGTTTAAAGAAGAATCAAAAAAGATCTTTCATGATAACTGGATGTGCGTGGGGAGGATCGAAGATTTTGAGAATACTGGTGATTTCAAACTCATTGATATTGCTGGTCAATCAATCCTTCTTATAAAAAATAACGATAATATTATAAGAGGTTTTTTCAATTTTTGTAAACATAGGGGGTGCGAATTACTTGATTCTGTTGATGGTGACCGTGAAGGTAATATAAAACATAGCATAAGATGCCCGTATCATTCTTGGGTATATAATCTCAATGGAGAGCTAACTCATACACCACATGTCGACATTGATAAAAATGATAAACAATTCCATTTAAATAGGGTTGGTATAGATTTCTGGGCTGGTTTCCTTTTTATTAATACTGGAAAAAAACAAGATAGCTTTACCGATTATTTGGGTGAAGTTCCATCTCAATTGAAAAGATACCCAATTACTGATTTAAGGTCATGTGTTGATATACAGTACTCTGTAGAATGCAATTGGAAAGTCATTCTTGAAAACTATAATGAATGCTATCACTGTGCTGGTGTTCACCCTGAATTATGTGAAATTGTACCTGCATTTAGAAAAAAAGGTGGTAACAACTTGGATTGGGAAAATGGTGTTCCTCATAAGAAAGGGGCAAATACTTTTACTATGTCAGGTGTCACAGATCGAGAGCCATTCCCGGGATTGAATCAATTTGAAAAAGAAAGGCATTTCGGTCAAGCAATTTATCCAAATCTTCTTATAAGCTTAGCGATGGATCATGTTGCTGTTTTTATAATCAAACCAGTAAGTGAAAATTTAACTGATATTGATTTTAGAATATTTTTTCATCCTAATGAGATACAAAAGAAATACTTTAATCCAGATGATGCTAGAGAACTTTGGCACATCACAAATCAGCAAGATTGGAAAATTTGCGAAAAAGTACAAAGAGGAATGAATTCTATTGGCTTTGAACAGGGTTACTATGCTGAAATGGAAGATGAAAACCTCGATGTTAAAAATTATATTCTTGATAAATTAAGTATACAGATTTAGTTTATACAGGTGGGCATAATGAAACGAAGAGAATTTAATAAAATATTAACATTGTCATCACTAGCGCCATTAACATTCTATAATACCTCTAAGGCAGATAACATTTGGTCATTAAATGCAGATGTTTCAGAAAGCTGTGCATGCGACATTCCTTGCCCATGTAACTTTGGTAGACCAACGGAAAAAAAATGTAATGGAAATCGATTAATTGAAATCAACTCAGGGTATTTAGAAAACGAGGATCTAAATGGAATAAAATTTGTTGTCACTTTCGAAATGGGAAAATGGTCCAGAATATACATTGATAACCAAAATGGTTCTGACCAGGTAAGGATCACCGAAAAGATTCTACCTATAGCTTTTAGTGGTTTTTTTAATCAGGCGGAAATTATCAAAAGCGAGCCACTTATAATTTCAAAAAATAATAATTTAATAAAATTTTCGACCTCTGAGTCAAAAGTTGAAATGAAACCTTTATTAGGCATGAATGATAATTTAATAAGAATAAATGGATTGCCATATAATGCTTTTTATGAGTACATTCAATATGAATCCATCCAGCATGTTCACGATGGTCCAAAAAACAAATGGAATCATAGTAAAACCAATGGTTTTACTTCAAAAATGATTGCAAGTGGTTAATTATGCTAATCTTTTAACTTATCTCTATAAAGAGAAAATAAAAGGAGTAAATACAATGAGAATAGTAAGAAATTTTTCAATAATATTAATGTTTATTTGTTCATCCTTATACTCACAAGAGTTTAAAGCAGGTGATCCAATTAGCGCGATAGATGAAGCAGGAAATAGGGTTTTTACATCTCCAAATGTTAAGGTGTATGGAAGTTTTTATTTCTCAGAGAGCTGCACCTTTGATAGTGACAGAAATCTTATAGTTGCAATGAATTCTGGAAAATTTAGAGCTGACGGTCCAAATGATGCTTATGTCTCACTCCTTAATCCTGATGGAACTGTTCATACGCCAAAATGGATCGGCGCAACACGTGACGGTCTAGAGCTAAATGATCCACTTGGTAGTGCAATCTCAGATGGAAAACTATATACAGTCGATATTGATTATTTGAGGGTTTTTGACCTTAGCTCAGGAGCACCATTAGTTTCCCATAAAATTGAGGGCGCTACTGGTATGAATGGCATCGCTGTCGCAGATAATGGAACTGTTTATGCTTCAAATACAAGAAATCCGGAAATAGTTCTAAAGATCATGCCTGATGGGTCATCTTCTATTTTCTCCTCAAATGAAGCACTTTCGTTACCTAATGGAGTTGCAATAGACAATGATGGCAATGTTGTTGTTGTAAATATGGGCGATAACAAAGTGATTACATTCAGCGAGAGTGGAGATATATTAAAAACAGAATACGCAGCAGAATCAGGAGGGGACGGTATCGTTATAATGGAGGATGGAAGTAAATACGTAACGAGTGTAAGGCATGGAAGTGTATCTAAATTCGCGTCAGATGGAAGAGTATCTGTAATAGCAAGAGGTATTCCTAATGCAGCATCCATGTGTTATGACTCTACTCAGAATCAACTAATCATCCCAATGAATGGAAACTATGCTCTTGGTTTCATTCAATTATAAATTAATACTTTTTTATAATTATGAATAAAAAATTACTTTATATTGTTTTTGTCATACTGGTTTTTGGTTCTGGAGCAAGCTACCTTATTGCGGGAAAACTGGCTGAAAAGGAAATAAGATCTAATGTCGATTACTACATTTCAAATCACGTTCCTGATTATCTGAACGATTACTATGAAGTGAGTTATGATGCTGGAATTACGGGTTTTTTTGTACCCACTATTTCTAATTTAGAGATAAATATTAAGGATAGTGGCTTACCAAAAAATACATTAGTATTAAAAGTTGATTCTGTAATGTTGCATTCATACAGGGCAAATGATTACGAAGTATCTTTGAATAACTTTCATCTAGATTATAATAAAGCATCGCTACAGCAGTATTTGATTCAAAATAGTGGCTTTTCTATGAGTGAAACTGAACTCATATCTAATCTTGATTATATTCGAGGTATTGATCTTTTGATGAGTGGTGTATGCACTAATTTACAATGCAATGCTGAAAGTATACTTAATGTTGAATCGCTATTTAATCTTGAGCAGAACTTCCGAATAAATGGCTCTGAAGATTTGATTGCATTCTATCTAGATAATATATTGAAGCCAATGGATCCAGAGTACTTTGAAGAGAACCCATTTATAATTTTTGAAGCACTGGGGCTATTAGCTGAAATTAAAGAATTATCATATAGCTTTGATTATAAAGACCGGGGCTTGTTCAAAAATACAGACCTTAAAAAAATTATAGAAAACAATTTATCAATAGATGACTTTGAAATCAATCAAGCATCATTAGGGTTTGATTTCAATGACAAGGATATTAATTTAGACAGTACGTTAGATACTTCATACTTTAAGGCATCTGGATCAGTTCAATATGAATTCAATAGCTATATGTTGATGACTGAACCGGATCAATCTTTTAAGCTTGCTAATGCTAAAATAAATATTGTCAATCGAGGTATAGACGATCTTCTATGGAGTATAGACCCGAATATCAATAAAAATGAAATTCTCATTGAGGTTGATAGTATTATCGACGATCTAAATCAGGGTGATATTTTCAAAAAAGAATTTACAAACTCCTCCGAAGGTCAGATCATATCTAATATCACTGGAGAAGGGGATCCATTAAAGTCCATGATAATGATAAGAAACTTTATCGAAAACCCTGAAAGTATAAATATAGAGTACATACCTAAAAGACCAATTGGCCTTATGGAAGTACAAGAAATGATGGATTCACCGGATTGGCCTACAGGCATGAATATCACAATACAATAATGGGATATCACCATTACTATGCTCAGAAGTATAATTTCTGTATTGCTCTATCTCTATTGCTTTTAATTCTTATTAATTTTGAGGTGCGTTCTCAGCATGTCTCAAACTTTGATTCTTTAGGGCCTAATGTTCAATCCCTAAAAATTAATAATAAAACAATCCACTATATTGATGATGGTGAAAAGACTGATATTCCTGTTGTATTTATCAGCGGCCTCGGAACTTCTGTAAGAGCAATTAGATTATTAGATTTTCTGAGAACTTTTAGAGAAGAGTTAGGGCTAAGATTAATATCTATTGAAAGAAATGGTTTCGGACAAACTCAGTTTAATCCCACGTCCAATATGACATCTCATTCTCGAGAAATCATCGAAATTCTTGAACATTTAGGCATTAATAATTTTTCATTATTCGCAATTTCTGGAGGAGGACCATATGCAGCAAAATTGGCAAGTATTATTCCTGAGAGGATAGAATCGATTCATATGGCAGCGACTTTGCCGGTTTTTGGAACGAAGGAACGATGCATTGATGGCCAAATCGCAAATATTTACAAAGATATTTTTCAATACCCGATGAAATATTTTGCTTTTCCTAGTAGAAGCCCCATTCATAAGATAGATGGCTTTCAGGATACCGCATTTGATGAAGCAGCTAGAACATTTTATATAAACGGTCAAATGGCAGATCTAGCTCCACTTGACCATGAGCTATCACTTTATTGTGATGAAGGAATTATAGATACAACAAACGTTGAAGCACCAATGTATATTTATGCTGGAATGTCAGATCCATTGATAGAAAGCAAAGATATAGAAGATTGGGATAAGTATTATCCAAATGCAAGTATTGTTAAAAGATTATATCCAGGAGAAGGGCATGATGTTCAATATCGTCATCTTGATCAAATATTGATTGATATCAAATACAAAAAAAACAAAGTATTGATTTGCGGTGATGAAGGAAATCAAATGGTAAATTTTGATGATTTGTATCAAAAAAATAATTATCAATATGGGCTATGTATTTGGCAGTAATCGAATAACTAAAAACGATAATTTAAACAGGCTCAACTATAGTTGATCAGGCTCTTGAGTGATAAGTTTAAGGTGCAAGTAACATCAACTCTTCAAACCAATTTTCAATTACAGTTAATGAGATTTCAGATTTATAACCAACATCTGTATATGCATTAATATTATTATTTTTATCATTTTGGTCTGTAATAATTACAAATGTATCCGAAGAGGGGTTATGTACCCATGCTGGAAATGTTAAGTGATTCTCAGTTATGCTTGCCTCAAACATTAATTCTGGAACATTGATATTTATATATGAAGAATCTCCCTCGAGCAAGATGTTATAATCTGTACTATAGAATTTGTTTCCACTTCTAAAAAAGATTTCATTACTGTTTTTTGACCAAATTGGACTTGAAGCATTTGACGCACTGATTTGCCATTTTCCTTGGTTAATATCAGGATAAGGTCTAATATAAATCTGATTAGAACCAGATTCATTACTAACATACATTAGCCAATTATTGTCAGGAGATAAAGAAAACCTGGACCACCACACATCATCGACATTGGGTGTGATATTGTATTCATTTAATATTGGGCTTTTACTAGTACTATTATCTAAATTTATATCTATTGAGTAGATTGCACTTTGTTTAAATAATGCTTCATTGTTTAATCCCGTAAAGAAAAATAGTTTATTGTAATGATCTGAAACAGATTGAATGCCATTAATAAGGACACGCATACTCAATAGCGATAGAGATTCACCCGTACCATTTGATTTTATTACGCTTATCCCGCTGATATTCTTTGATTCAGATCTATTTGTATGAATAAGATAATCATCATTTTTATACCATATTGGTTTTCCAGAAATTCCATCGAAAGTTCTTCTTCCAGATATATTTTTTTCGAAATCCCAGACCCAGATATCATTCTGAGAACCCTCGTATGCCGTATATGCCAGTTTTTTATTATCACTTGATAATGACAATTGACCTACACGACCAGAAACAGGGATTTCACCTGTTAAGTCACCATTTCTATCAACAATATTTAAATTAAGATTGGCCTCTGATACTGCGACGTCAGAGCCCTTTAGATATACCAACCGACCATCGTTAGACGCAGAATATGCAGAGCTACCTAGAATTCCATTAGTTTCTATATTTTTAATAACTTCAACTTCAATTCCACTGAGAGTAAGGTTTTCAATATCAAATGGAACGGCATAGAGAGAAGAGATCCTTGTAAATAATATATGGCCTGTTTGTGGAATGTATCTAGCATTAAAAGCATTTGGTATAAGTGTCTTATACTCTCCAGTGGCTCTATTATATAGTATTAGATTTGAATCATCTCTAGCAGATACTAGAGATGCTGATGAGACAATTATGTTCTCTTTGTCAGGTAAAAGCTGTGGCCACCTATAGATTCTTGTCTCCATGTCGCTAAAACCTGATACGATCTTTGATGTTTTATCAATAATGTTATATTCATAAAGATGATCATTTGTACCGGTATATATCAGAATATCATCATATAGATCATATCCACTTGTTCGACCTAGAGCATTTTCCAAAACTACTTGAGGTGGCCCTCCTGTGATTTTAACTCTCTTAAGTATCCCAGAATCAAAATATGTTACCCATTGACTATCTTTGCTAAAGAAAATAATTCCATGTACATCAGTGCCCCATGTGTAACTGGCTAGTTTCGTTATAGTTGAAACAGATGCATATAAATCCCTTAAATATATTTCACTTGATCCGTCACTGTTTTTAGTAAAAGCAACATATTGCCCATTTGGAGAGATAGCAATCTCCGAATTAAGACCCCATTCATTAGGCAAGCTAGTATCAAGATTTAAGTCATACCTCGGGCTTCTTTGCTGAATGATCGTTGATGATATATTCTGACTTTTAGTGAATTTCTTTGGTGTATAGTCAAAAATATATGGTGATACATAAAAAGCGAATAAACCTATTACTGATAAACTAACTAAAGAGATGAAAATTAATGAAGTTTTAGATAAAGGAATGTCTTTTTTTGATTTAATTTTAGCATCATTATCGGTATAACTAACATCCTCAATCTCTGAAGATTCTGAAGCCCATGCTATTAAACAGGCAATAGGGAAGCCTATCAAAATAATAAATAATATTATTTGTGCAACCCACAATGGTGCACCAATTGTTGGAAGTACAGCATCCTGAATTTGTAATAGTATCCAACATACAAATCCATAAGCAGTTGCAACTTTTACTACATTTTTATGTTTTATTCTATCCCAGAAACTATTCATATCAATAGGATAGTA
>Ga0208277_1002585_pt1 | contig 10199 bp, 14 predicted proteins | sample ETNtaG_5_FD_185782 | JGI IMG/M metagenome (GOLD analysis project Ga0208277, IMG submission 185782) | Marine microbial and viral communities from oxygen minimum zone, Eastern Pacific Ocean - ETNP201406SV205 (SPAdes) (version 2) | ecosystem: Environmental > Aquatic > Marine > Oceanic ...
AACAGGACCCCTCCCACGAGGGCACTGGCTGCGAAAAGCAGCTCCACCCCAGTTGCGTCACCAAGCCCTACTAGTTCGAACAGATTCAGTTCAACCATGTTATCGCGTGTGGCCTGTACGATTTGACTTGTTCGGCGGAATTGGCCCCTAAATGCATCACTTTCTGGAGAGCCTCATCCCGACGTACCTCTCAAGATTCAGGATAGGACCCAATGAAAGTCCTGCCAAGACGAATGAGATGGTGAGGGAAGAGTCCGAGGAGAAGTACGGATCGACCAGCGTGTAAGTCAGGAGCCCGATCAGGAACAGTATGACCGGTATTGCTGCCCTTCTGAAGAAAATGTGGTAGCCGAACATCTGGTCGAATGCCGGGTTACCAATCGCCTTGTCGACTAACGTCTCACGGTCTTTGGCGGACATCGGCCTTCCTCAGCCAATGAGCCAAGCCATGGCCCCTATGAAGGTCATCATCACGGGGATTGAGTACCATGCTGCCTTTACCGCCTTCGGGGAGTCGTCGACCAGCTCCTTCCTTCCAGTCGCTGGATCGACCTGCAGGATCGTCTTCTCGGCCTTGCTGTATAACTCTGAGAACTCTTCCTCGTTACGTGCGACGAACAGCAGGAAGTAGATTCCGAGCAGTAGAGTTCCCCCTCCGGACATCTGAATTATCTGACCAAAGACTTCGTTGGCGATTGCATCCCCAATTAGTATCTGGGCTATGCCCATCATGAACCACGTTAGCGAGTCTCTTCTTGCCATGTCACTAAGAGGATATTACCCCTCTTGAATATGACGCCTGCATGAGCCCTAATCAGGCCCCTCTGCTCTTTGGGCGAGTCTCCCAGATTGCCCATGTGCCCTTTGCAGAGGCGACTAATTTGCCCTCTGCGTCGACTAGCCTGCCTTCCACGTGAGCAAGGTTCCTCCCCCTCCGGACGACCTCCGCAGTGGCCACCAAGTGATCCCCCTCGTTGGCCGAATTGAGGTATGAGATGTCCAATTGCGCGGTCGCGCACCACTCCTCCTTGGAGATTATCGAGACGAGCGTCCCCCCCATCGCCGTATCGAGGAGGGTCGCATGCACCCCTCCGTGGGCCACGCCGCCCATGTTCAGGTGCTTCCTGCCCACGGTAAGCTCGACCACGCATGAGCCCTCGCTGAATTCGGTGATCTCCATTCCAAGGGACTCGGCCAGCTCCGTGAGCCTAGGTACATTTCCATCGTGGCTCATTCGGATGCCTCCCCCGTCTGCACTGCCCATAGCCTCGCATACAGACCTTCCTGGGAAACCAGTTCGTCGTGGCTCCCCATCTCGGTTATCTGGCCCCTCTCCATCACTGCGATGGTGTCGGCGTTCCTGACAGTGGATAGCCTGTGGGCGATGATGAGTGTGGTTCGGTCCCGGGAAATCCGCTCTATCGAGCGCTGCAACGCCGCTTCGGTCTCGTTGTCGACGTTGCTCGTCGCCTCGTCTAGGACCAGCACGGGCGCGTCCTTCAGGACGGCACGAGCGATTGCTATCCTCTGCCTCTGGCCTCCGGACAGGCGATGGCCGTCCTCCCCGATGTTGGTCTCCCAACCCTCTGGCAGCTCGTCGATGAAGCCGGTCGCCTCTGCGATGCGGGCAGCCTCCTCCATCTCCTCCTCGGCTGCGTCCGGCCTTCCGTAGAGCACGTTGTCCCTAACGGTCCCTGGGAACAGTGTCGTGGTCTGGCTTACGAGTGATATCGCGCCCCTGAGGGAGTCGAGCCTGAGCTCCCTGACATCGTGGCCGTCCATGGTGACCCCTCCCTCGAGGGGGTCGTGGAACCTGAGCAGTAGACGGACGAGGGTCGTCTTCCCGGAGCCGGTGGCGCCGACAAGGCCCACCGTCTTCCCTGCTGGGACGTCGAGGTCGATCCCCCTGAGGACGTCCTCCCTGCCCGGATAGGTGAACTGTATGCCTTCGAACCTGATGTCCCCCTCGACCTCGTCGAGGCTCGTTTCCCCCTCCACCACTCCGATCTCGGTGTCAAGGAGGTCGAGCACCCTGCTCGTCGATGCGAGGGCCCTCTGGTAGAGGTCGAAAGTCTCGCCCAATCTAGTCAGGGGCCATAGCAGCCTCTGGGTGATGAATACGATGACCGAGTACTCCCCGAGGCCGATCTTCCCCTCCAGAGCGTACTTCCCGCCCACGAGGAGGTTCGCCGTGAAGGCGAACAGGATGGCCATCCTGATCAGGGGGACGAAGGATGCGGATAGTCGGATGGCGGACCTGTTGGCGTCCCTGTAGGACTGGGACGCCTCGCTCACCCTCTGGGCCTCCCTGTCCTCTGCGGTGAACGACTTGATCGTGGTGATGCCCTGCAGGTTGTTGTTCAGGATGGCGTTCAGCTCGGCCACCTCCTTGCGCACCTCGGTGTAGCGCTCCCCGATCCTCCTCTGGTAGAGGAACGAGCCGCCCACGATGATCGGAACCGGCAGTATCGCGAGCATTGCGACCTCCGGGGCTAGGGAGAACATGATGCCGCTGACGACTATCACCGTAGTCCCCACCTGCAAGAGGTCGTTGGCCCCGTGGTCTAGGAACCTCTCGAGCTGGTTCACGTCATCGTTCATGATGGCCATCAGCCCGCCGGTGCTCTGCTCGGAGAACCACTGCATCTCGAGGTCCTGGATGTGCCTGTATGCGTCCATCCTGAGCTCGTGCTGAGCCGTCTGGGCGAGGTTCCTCCACAGGACCCCGTAGAAGTACTGGAAGAGTGACTCGAGGACCCATATCGCCACGGTTATCCCGGCGAGGACCTGGAGCTGGACCCATGGGTCGGTGTACCCGTAGTCGGCAAGGAACGACTCCTCCTGCTGGTGGACTACGTCGATGGCCATGCCGATCAGGACGGGTGGTGCGAGGTCCCAGATCTTGTTGAGGACCGAGCATATCGATGCTAGTATGATCGTCCCCCTCTGATCCCTCATCTGGGTCATTAGCCGAGCCAGTGGGTGACGTGCCTCTGACATGGCCCTCGCTAGACCGAAGTGGTTTCAATCCTATTCCCAGAGAGGTTCATAATTGCGGGACCTCTTCTAGCAACGTGGCCGGTGACTCAGGAGCGGATGAGAAGACCTGGCAGACCACTGCTGGAGAGCAGTTCCGCAATCTGAAGGAGAAGATGGCCGCGGCGTCGGACTTCACTGGGAAGAAGGTCAAGGAGGCCACCAAGGTTGCTTCTGGGGGGTTGGACAGGGCGATAGCGCGGTGGACCCCGCTTCCCCTCTCCCCAGAGGAAATAGAGAGGCTGAGCGAACTCCGGGAGTCGCTCCCCCCTGCTCCAGAAATCCCCACCCTGGACGAGTTGGTCCAATCGAAGGGCAACGTGATGATACCCGTCGAGGAGTACGAAAGCCTGGTCGAGGCGTACAAGGCGAACGAGCAGATGAGGAAGGAACAGGGGAGCATGTTGGTGGAGTCACTGGCTATCACCCAGAAGCTACTAGAAACTGAGAAGTCCCTCGAGGAAGTCAAGATTGTGGCCTCCGAATTGGAGAAGAGGAAGGACAAGAGGCCGGTCCAGGAACAGGGCCTATCCGAGATGATGGGGACATCCATCTCCGAGAGCGTGATGCTGCTGGGCTTCTCTGTGGTCTGGTTGGCATCCCTGATTGGGGTGACTATCTACGTCGAGCCAAAGGGATGGGTCGTCGGGGACTACTCTGTCGACCTCTTCATTTGGTCGATCGGGACGTCCGTCTGGTCACTTGTACTGCTTCAGAGGCTCGATGCCGTCAGGACCGTCCTGGCGATGCCGCTGGGGATGAGGCTGCAGGCTTCTGCTGGAGTCGGCCTGGTGACAGCGATGGCACTTCTGCTGTCCAAGGAGGAGTTCACCGCGATTGGGACTGTCTGGGGTTGGACTGCCACTATAGCGCTCTCCGCACTGCTTCTCTCGGGCCTGGGCAGAGGCGTGTTCAACTCCACCAAGCACGTTTTCGGATTCCGCTCGATCAAGGAGATTCTGCCCAAGGGGAAGAAGTAGTGCGAGGGGGATTCGATGGAGCCCCTAGCAGCATTCCTGATGATTGCCGACTTCACCCTGGCATTTGCCTTCGTCGTCCTATTCCACTGGTTGCATAGGACCGGGAGGATCCCCCTCTCCTACCTGTACGCATTCTGGGCGGGGACCCTGATAGGTTCGACCTGGGAGTTCACATTCCTGCTCCTCGGGCCGGAGTTCCTCCACGGTGCGGTGGAATGGCCATGGGGCCTAGACGGGTGGCCGCGGAAGGTCTCCCACTCCATCTGGGACGGTGCGATCTTCATGTTCGGCGTCTACCTTTGCCATCGATGGCTGGGAGGGGAGCTTTTCCGGGGGTTCGATCGCAAGGAGCTCGGGATCATGTCTGGCTGGGGGATATTCCAGGAGCTCCTGGTGGAGTACCTGTTCAACGGCAGGGTCTGGATCTACGAGCCGCTCCCGTGGAACCCCGTGATCATACCGACGATTCCGGGCTCGGCACCGATGTCCCCCGGCTACACGTTGATCCCGCAAGCGGTCTGGGTGGTTGCCCCGGTTGTCTTCTACGTCTGCTTCCTATGGCTGGTGGAGAGATTCCCCGAGCGGAAGGGACTTATTTTAGACTGAGAGAGTCAAGGGTAAAACCAGATGCAGTGGAAAAACGCCATCCGCCTTTCGAAGCTGAAGCCGGATAAGCCAAGGATGGTCACCATCGGCCTCAGGACCCTGATGGTAGTTCATCACGAAGGGGAGTACCACGCCACCGAGGGACTCTGCAGGCACATGAGGTGGCCACTCGGAGTGGGGGGCAAGGTGGTGGACGGGTGCATCAGGTGCCCCCTGCACCAAACTACGCACCGCCTGGATGACGGGGGCCTTGAGGAGTGGTCCCCCTTCCCCCTCCTCCCGCTTTATGGGAGGATGGTGGGCAAGCTATCCAAGAAGAAGGACCTCCCACTTTACGAGACTAGGGTGGAGGGTGACTATGTCCAGGTTAGGATCTGACGCTAGTGACTGTTGCTAGTCGGCATTTGTCCTTGCCCGCCTCCAGAGGACGAGTGAAGCCAGTGCAATGACTACCAAAGCCAAGATCGGCACCAGGATGCCGAGAGAACCGGTTGAGCTGAAGCCAATCAGGCTCTTCTGCACATTTATTGGGTTGGAGGAACAGAAAACGGGAGGATCTTCGCCATCGATTTGCATTGCCAGGCAGATATCGAAAGAGGACAGTGAGGACGAGTCTGAACTGGCGGCGAAGGTACAGTCGTGGGTCGAGAATCCGATGGTGGTCTGAATTTCGCAGGAGGGGCTCTCGTCGTCGAAACCATCGGGCCAGTATGCCGGACCGGGATTCTGGGAGCCGATCTCCCCATACTCGATCATGACGAATCTGGTGGTGACTACGATGCCCTCGTTGCTGCTGCAGTCCAAGACGACGTCGAACTCCATCCTCCTGTCCGCTCCAATTTCCACGGACTCGGGGGTATCGTAGACATCGCAAGCGGTGTATGGATCTACGGTTAGTGAGATGTCGTCCGAGTCCGACGGGGCCAGTACTCCTGTTTGCACTCCGGCAACTCGATTCACGATCGCTGTCACAGAGGATTCGTATTCGCCGTCCTCTTTGTGTATCGTGGCCCTGGCCTGGATCAGGACGGTATCTGAGTTCCCCGGTCCAAGAACGATTGTGGTCGGCCCAATTATGTCCAACCCAGACTCCCCATATTGCAACTCTATCTCCTCAGTGAAGCTGGATGGGTTCTCCACCAGGCAGCCGAAGTAGGTCGAGCGAGTTGGATGGACGGGCGAGGAGTCGATTGAATCGATGTTGTCATCGCATTCGATGTTCACACCAGGGGCCACCTGGTCGGATTGAACGGTGCCACTAGCAAAACATGCCAGAATTATCGCGATTACGGGAATCGAACTCTTGCGTAGACTCACAGATTTTTCAGGTCATGTATTCGTATTAGTCCCTATTCCTCTGGTTCCGGGAACCTCTCCACGAGCCAAAGGAAGCAGATGTAGAAAACCACCGGGTCCACCACCCAAACTGCTTGGGGATCAAAGTGTAGAGTCTGTTGCTAAAACTTCCAGTCCTTGTGCAGAATGTGGGCAGGTGCCTCTGGGTGCGGGTATTCGTCGAGCCTCTCCAAGAGCCAGATCATCCAGTCGAGGCCGGCATCGGACATCTCCCCGCCACGGTACCCCTCTATCCCGTCCCCCAGCTGGTTTGCATACGCGTTCTCCATCAGCAGGGACGAGACGACTCGGAGCCTGGCCCCCATTATTGAGGTGAATTGCTGGAGGTACGATGCGACTATTTCTATCGGGACTAATCTGTAGAAGACCTGTATCCCGAGGCTGTTGAGCCCCAGGCAGAACGAGTTGAGCGCGTCCTTCTCCTCCCTTGAGAGCGCGGCCAATTCCTCCAGTTTCATTTCCTCCCTGACCTTGGTGACGACGACAGCGATGCCGTACTGGAACAGGGGGTTCTCGAACCTGGAGGCGACGGATTGGGCGATCTCGAATCTCCGAGTCTGGTTCCAGTCCCTGATCTGCCTCAGGCCGAACAGGAGGGTGACCAGGATAGCGAGGCCCCCGAGGGCCTCACCGATATTGGCTGCAGTCTCCAAATCCATGCCATGCATAGGTGGATGGAATGTATTATCATTCCGAGTCGAATGAGAATATGTCCTCCCCGAATGAGATTTCGGGTGGTGCTGCCATGTATGGCATCAGGCTGCTCATCAGCTCTGCGAATTCCTCCTGCGAGGCTTCGAGGTGTTCCTTGCTCTCGTATGCAGCGACCCCGACCATCTCCGTTTCGCTTGTTCGAATCAGCCTGCTGCTGATTAGCCCGCTTATTCCCCCTATGCTTTCTCGCAGTGACTCAATAGTCGCCATGGCTTCGTCGTACTTTTCTGGGTAGACCCTCGCGTGAGTTATTCTGTAGTACATATCCTCCCGGACGTGATTGAAATTATGAAAGATTCTAGGGGCGAATCTGGATGCCAAGACATGCGCGAGGATGGTTTAATCAACTGAATTAGGGAGACGGTGTCGATGCTGCCGTCGTTCAACGTCCTCGGAGGTGATTTGGAGCCATGCTCGATGGACCCCCTGACGGGCTGGTTCAGGGACGGGTGCTGCAATACCGACAGGAGCGACAGGGGCCTTCACACGGTTTGTTGCGTCGTGACCGAGGAGTTCCTGGAGTTTGCGCGATCCCAGGGGAACGACCTGATCACACCCGTTCCCGAGCACGGTTTCCCGGGGCTCTCCCCAGGGGATAGGTGGTGCGTGTGCGCACAGACTTGGCAAGACGCTGCCGATGAGGGGGTCGCCTGTCCCGTCGTCATCTCGGCGACCCACGAAGAGACCCTGCAGGTCGTCTCGTTGGAGTTGCTCGAGCAGCATGCATCGGAGGCCTAGGGGGAATCTCCCCTAAGGTTCGACCACAGCGACCACAGTCCCAGAGCCGCTGCTGCGAACCAAGCGACCTCGAGGATGAAGAATGCCCACTCGTCGATCAAGTACGCCCTGATTGCGAGCAGGCCCGAGCCAAGGGCCATCAGCCCCAGGTATGGGGCGGCCTTACTGTGGAGGATGCCCCTGGTCTCCATGAAGAAGGCGCTCAGGATGAGTACCATGCCCATGTAGGCGACCGCCTCGCTGTGGGCGAAGTCCACCAATGCGTCCATCATTCTATGCTGCCGCCCTCGAATGCCCCGGGCACGAACGTCCAGCGAACGTCGCCCTCGCCCACACCCTCATAGTGCGCTTTGATGCGTGGATCGTTTGCCATCTTGCGGTGGTAATCGATCAGGCCGGGATAGTCCGCCATCACGGAGGCTTCGATGCCGTCGTAGTTCCCGGAGAAGAGGCCGAACAGGCCGGTGAACAGCTTCAGGTCAGCTATGCTCATGTCATCGGTGCCCGCTGCCCATCCGGTCTCGGACTCTGAGAGCTTCCTCTCGAGCAGGCGCAGGTTCCTGGAGCCCTTCCCGCCGGGCTCGAACACCGCCTTCCTGAGCCTGATCCTCTCGTCTAGGTCGGATATCCCGAACGTAGAGTCGAGGGCCTTGGACAATGGCTCCATCCCATCGATGAACTCGTCTGCCTTGGCGCTTTGGTAGGGGTCCTCCGGGACCAGCCCGGCCAGGCGTCCGGCATACCTCAGGATAGCGGATGACTCGGCGATGGTTCCATCTGGAGTCTGCAGGACCGGGACCATCCCCCATGGCAGATCTCCCGCCTCCTTCATGGCCTGGAATCGCGCTCCGTCGATCGACGCGTCCTCCCAATCGACCCCCGATAGCGAGAGCGCGATGCGTATCGCCTCGGCCCTGCCGGGAGAGGGGAAGTAGACCAGTCGAAGCATGTCCCTTCCCCGGGGTCATTCTACTTGAATTGGGCCTCTGAGTCTAGCGGTCACTCGAGGACGCGATTGAGCGGCTCTTGTACTCCGAGTAGTTTCCTGGCCAGACCACGATGCCCCCATCCCCCTGCAAGTCCCAGATGGTGTCGCACACCTTGTCCAGGAAGTAACGGTCGTGGCTGACGGTGATTATCCCGCCATCGAACTCGCTCAGTGCCAGCTCCAAGGCCTCCTTTGCATCCGTGTCGAGGTGGTTCGTGGGCTCGTCCAGGAGTAGCATGTTGTTCTCCTCGAGGAGCAGTCGGAGGAGTGCGATCCTGGCCCTCTCTCCACCGCTGAGTTTGCTGAGCGGGGTGGAAACCATGTCCTTGGTGAACTGGAACTGGCCGAGCAGCGCCCGGAGTTCCCCGTAGTCCATCCTCGGCTTGAGCCTCCGGACCTCCTCGATGGGAGTCAGGTCGAAGTCCAGGGTCCTGTGATCCTGGTGGAAGTAGCCTATTTGCACGCCCGGGCTGATCTCGAGTTCGCCCGAGTCCAGTTCGAGGTCCCCGGTCACTAGCCGTAGGAGAGTCGTCTTGCCAACGCCGTTCGGACCTATGACGCCGATCTTCTGCCCCCTCCTGACGCTGACGCTGACGTCATCCAGTATCGGCCTCGACAGCGATTCGAAAGACAGGTGCGAATCACGGAACTCGAGCACGTCGAGGCTGCTCTTCTCTGCCGACTGGAGATTGAAGTTGAGGCTCTGTCGCTTCCGGGGCTTCAGCGACTTCAGCCACTTGAGCTCCCTCTGGGAACGTGTGATCATGAAGTGCTTCTGGGAAACCGACTTGTCGTACTTGTTCGACCTCTTCATCGATTGCATGGCTCCCTGGAGCCTCTTGATCTCCTTCTGCGTCTTCTCTATCCTGTCGTTCAGGGTCTGGAGGAAGATCTCCTTCTGCTTTAGGAACGAGGTGTAGTTCCCGGGGTAGCCCTTGGTGTGCGCGTCTTGGACCTCGACGATGTTGTTGCATACCCTGTCGAGGAAGTAGCGGTCGTGGCTGACGATCATCAGGGCCCCTTCGAACTTGTTGAGGAACCTCTCCAGCCACTCCAGGGTGTTGAAGTCAAGGTGGTTCGTGGGCTCGTCAAGGAAGAATACGTCGATCTCATCCAGGCCGACCAGCTGCCGGGCCAATGCTACCTTGGCCCTCTCCCCTCCCGAGAGTGAGTTCAGGGGGACCTCCATTGAGCTCTGATCCAGGTTCAGGGCCTTGAGTATCTCAGTGGCGTGCCCGGCTACGTCACCCCCTCCGGAGCGTGCCATCAGGCTCTGCAACTCCTGGTAACGATCCATGGTGGGCTGCCAGTCGCCATCGTAGAAGGAGGGTTCCTCCATCCTACGCTCTATCTCGGATATCTCCTCCTCGAGCTCGAGGAACTGCCTGCCCCTGCGATTGAGTTCCTGCCCGAGAGTAGCCTCGTCGTCGATGTCTCGGACCTGAGTGAGGAAGGCGAGCCTGAGGGCGGGTGCGAAGGTGATGTCCCCTACGTCCTGGTCCTGGTTGCTGATGGTCCTGAGCAATGTGGTCTTTCCCGCACCGTTGTGGCCGATGACGCCTATCCGATCCCCCTCGTCTATTCGGAGGTTGACCCCCTCCAGGACGGTCAGAGGCCCGAAGGCCCTGTGCACCTCCTCGAGTCTTATCAGTTCCCTGGCCACAGCCTCCGCGAGAGCCCCTCATACAAGTCAATTTGCTAACAAGATTTTATTATCGGAGTTCATTACCAATTTGTATGGCATTTTGGCCAAAAAAAATTCTTGACAGGACAGTCTCTAG
>Ga0208277_1002586_pt1 | contig 10194 bp, 4 predicted proteins | sample ETNtaG_5_FD_185782 | JGI IMG/M metagenome (GOLD analysis project Ga0208277, IMG submission 185782) | Marine microbial and viral communities from oxygen minimum zone, Eastern Pacific Ocean - ETNP201406SV205 (SPAdes) (version 2) | ecosystem: Environmental > Aquatic > Marine > Oceanic ...
CTTAAATTGAATTGGTCCATTGTAAGATCAACAGTTCTTTGATCATTATGCATCAATGCATTTGTAAAAGAAACACCTGATAAACTATAATTGTTTAACTCAACACCACTGGACTCATCGATTTCTTCACTATATCTGACAGTCAAAATATTTTCATTTTGCCTAGCCCAAAGAGCTTTTGGCGGATGATTATCTACATAGCCAATATTATCTTCATCTGTAAGACATAAGATTAAGTTACCATTTTCGAAATGAATATTCTCATCAATGAAAAGCGATTGATTTCCTCCCCAAGTATGGTCATCGCTTTTTTCCCATCTATTATAGTCAAAAGTATCAAAATCATCTTTCCAAGAAAATGTAAAATTAGATTCAGTGCCACTATCACCCATCCCAGGCGTATATGCTGAATAACTAACATAATCATAAAAAGAGAATCTTGGTAAAATTTCAGAGTTCCACGCCCCAACCCAATCTGCATAAACTGGATTCCATATATTCATCATAATTTTTTGTGATACATAAAGAGAATCTATATGAGAACCTGTTTGCCGATATACCTCTTCATTATCAATAAACCAAGCTACATAATCAGGTGTCCATTCAAAACTATAAGTATGAAAATTTAGGTGTGGATTAAAATCTACATAGTGCTGTCTAATATGTGAATCTTGCCCTCTTGTGATAGTATTAAAATCAACAACATTATGATAAACACCTAAGACTTCTACGTCTATCTCAGCCCAAGGTGTATTAGGATTGTCATCATTATAAGTGAAGAAGGATGATACTAAACCATCACCCTGAGCTGGCTTAAAACGAGCATCAAACCTTCCATAAAGAAAAGAGTCTAAGGTCCGCAATTCCGCTCCTCGATACTGCTGGCAATAAAGAACATTGAATAATATGGAGGCAATAAAAATAAACTTCATGACTAATTTAATTTTGAACCATAATCTAACCTATCATCCGATGTTATAATCGGAAATGAAGGGACAATAAAAGGATATGCAAGACCTCTTTCTGACGCAAGCATGTCTGTAGATGTTATAGTAATATTCTCAAACATATCTGTATTTATCTTAATAATATTTGAATACTTATTCTGTAAATGGTCTATTACTTTATTATCTAAATTGTATTTGTTATTGGTTTCTAATTTTTCCTCAAGTTTTAATGAAGACATAAACCTTTTACTTGAATAAGCATCGCGCCACATGTCCACATTTGTTTTCACTCTAATATCTTTATCTAAATCTTTATCATAACATTTTTTATTTAGCTCAACATCTCTGATTAAATCAGCTAGTGATAATTTTAACTCTTCTCTGAATTTACCTTCGCTTATTTTCCTTTTTCTAAAAACCAAAGGATGTGATTTTATTAATCGGTTTAGTTTTTCAACTGTTATTTTTTCATTATCAAAAACCATAATAATATCGTCTGGTTTTATATTTGAATCATTTTGAAAACTAATTTTTTTAGGGTTTTCAATTTCATCCCATAATAATTTATTAATTGCATCTTTTTTTTCCATTGGATCCTGTAAATAAATTTTAGAAGCTTTATGTGCATACTCTTCAAAAACCTCTTTATTAAATTGAATACTTTTACCAGACATCATTTTTTTTATAAAGCTCAAATATTTAGTTTTTGCTTCTTTTTCTTTAACTAAATCTTGTACATCACCCCAGGTTTTTTCTTGATCAACTGTAGATATAAACTTTGTGTCAGACCACCCATTAATTTTCATGATCAAAAAGCTACCATCTTCGTTTTCAAATGGCCCAATTATTTGATTTTTTTTATTTTCTCTCACAAACAATTTCTCATGGATAATATCAGGTTCTTTATCAAAAAATTTGATTTTCTTTGTTGGTATTTTATCTCCCCACAACGAGCTGTAAATTTCTTCTATTGTGATATTTTGAGAAAGAAGCTCCTTAACTTTTTGTACTGTATTAATGTCTGGAAGGCTTATATAACTTATGTCTATTGTCCTGCCTGCTAATTTATATTTTTCCTTAACTACACTCTCAGGAACATTGGCGGATTTATAAAAATTATCATAATAGTATAATTTTCTCATCGCTTGTTCTTTTCTACCTTGCAGGTAATAATGAAAATTTTGGCTGCTTAATAAGGCATCATCTTTATCTTCCATTTCAATCGAAGTTAATTTTTCAGCAATTAGTGAGTTAAGGATAATCTTTTTATGTATATAATTTGATTGCCTACAATAATCTGGTCTTATTGTGTACTCAGCTCTTCGTATGAAATCTTGTTTCGTAATTATTTTATCACCAACCTTTGCAAGAATATCAAGACTTGGCTTTGATATGTTTTTATCAGCGCAATTTGTAAAAAGGAGAGAAAAAAAGACTCCAAAAAAGATCCGGAGCAACATACGATACTAAAATGAAAAGCCCAATGTATATACATTAACATTGCCTAGTAAACCAATTGATTTATAAGCATAATCAACAGATACAAATTTGTTTCCTACGTAAAAAAGTTTAAATCCTAGGCCTGCAGTATAACCATATTCAGGTTTGTCCATAAATAAAGCCTTAGTACCAGCTCTTAAGCTAAAAACCCCTACACCTGGTATCGTGTTATCTAAAGCACATCCAATGTTAATAGACTCTGAATTGTTATTAGGATGCAATGCATCTGCAGAAATTGTAAGTTGTGAAATATTATTTTTTATTGGTTTTAGGGCAACTCCAATCCTAAAAATTAAAGGCAGCTCCCAATCAGATGGCCTGAATTGTCCTGGAACATCTCCATAATTTCCTTCTTCATATTCAGAAATATCAATTGGCTGATAAATATCTATACCATCAAAACGCATGCGACTTCCATAATTTGAAATACTCATCCCAATATTTAAACCATCTTCATCTTTACCTGTAAAAGAAAAGAAATCTGTATTAACTAAAACTCCAAGATCTACTGCGACCGCACTTGCAGAACTATGCCAGATATTAGACCTTACATATTTTATTGTTGAGCCAAAAGAAAACCAAGAAACTAGTTTCCGCGAGAATGTTAAGGATGCGGCAATATCAGAAGCCGTAAAGCTCTCACCTGTTCCACCTTGATATTCTAAATTAGTAACTTCCATTTCACCATAGTTCATTTGTGTTAAACCAAAACCAATATTACCTAGGTTAGGAATTATTAAAGCTCCGGCTGTAAAAGACATATTAATTCCTGCAATCCAAGGCTGACTCATAAATGCTAATTTTGGCATGTTTAGATTGGCTAAACCCGCTGGGTTCCAATATATAGATGAAATATCATCAGAAACTGCTACAAAAGCATCTCCCATAGCGCTACCTTCACTATCAACACCTATTTCTAAAAAATTCCCGGTTGTTGTTCCATACCTATGAATCATTTGAGCGTCAGTGCTAGATACAATTAAAAAAGAGAAAACAAGTATATGATTTAAATATTTAATCATTTTATTACTGCGAACTTTCCAATTTTAGAATCACCTGTCTCTGTTGCCTCAACATGATATATATACATCCCGGCTGCTATTTCTAAACTTTCCCTGGTAAGCATATCCCAATGTATCAGACCATTTTCTGGTGGATTACTAACATTTATTTCATCTACCAAGACACCACTTACTGTAAAAATTTTAATAGAACATTGAGACGGAATATTTGTAAAAATAATTCTTCTTCTTTGATTTAAAAATGGATTGGTTACTGCCTCCTCCATCATGTTCGACATTACATATGGATTTGGAACCACCATTATATTGTCCATAGAACTAGATAAAGCTTCAGTATCTAAGTCTTCCGAGTAATTAACGGTAAAATGGATAGAATCCGTTATATAAAATGGCCTATTCCAATCTACTTGATATACATCTCCAGCTTTTGGAAGTGTTGTTTCTGTTGATAGTTGAAAATCTAAAACGAAAGCAGTCGCTCGCCATCTTGTCCCTACTGTTGCCCCTATAAAAACCCTGTCCTCATACAAGTCAAAGGAGTCATTGTTATTTACATCATGTATCACCATATCCATTAAGTCATAACCACCTGACTCATTAACAAAGGAAGTGTTTTGAACATAAAAATTAACTGCCTGATTTGTTATTTTAGATGAACCTATTGAAGCACCATTTTCATCCCTAACAGTTCCGGATGTTGCCACACCTACGTATGCATTATCATCATCAGTAAAAATGATTTTATAGTTCCAAGGCATCTTAATCCCCTCTGATAATGAAGGTGTGACTCTCATTATCCCACTACCATTTATCCATCCAGAATTTTGATAACTATATTCAGGGATTTCAACATAATCACTGACCTGATACTGCAATCCATCAAAAACATCAGAAGAGATATCTGTGTTTGGATTAAGGGTCCAGTAATTAACCGTATCCCTGTATAATAGATTATTACCTATAAATTTTGTCGGGTTTTCACTGTAGACCAAGACACTATCAGTAAGGTCATAGACATTGATTTCGCTAGTTGTGTATTGAATCCCGTTATCATATCCACTAATAGTAGAAACCGTATCAATACCAAAAGATATTGCATATTCGTGCCCCTTTTTAAGGCTACCTTGCGCTCTAATTAAAGGAGACACTGTGCCAGAACCAAGTAGGTTTCGTTCTTCAATTTCAACTTCCGGGGGTATATACCCAGCTGCTTTTTGATGAGGAACAACAATAGCAATATTTTTACCAATGGATCTAATATTTTCATACTCATCCAATTCAATAACTGTATTGTTTTCTGATGGTGAAATACCTGGCCCAATATTTGGCGCTCCAAAATCGTATGCAACTATAGCATAATAATACGTCCGCCCATTTTGAACTGTATTATCAACAAAAATATGAGTGATACCTGAATTATTTCCAAGATTATAACCGGTCCCATTAACAAGACCAAAATCGGTAAATCCACTGTATTCATCAATTAAGTCACACTGGTAAATCGGTTTTTTAAATGTTGGCGTGCCGTAGCCATCAGTAATAATCTCTGGATCAGCCATGTATTTGTCTGTTGCCCTGTAAACTTTATACCCCTCAAAATCATTAATATTTCCAACAAAAGGATCCCTGGTTCTTGTATCAGCAATATCATCCCAGGTGAGAATAACTTCACCATCTCCAGCAGTAGCTGAGATAGTTGGCATTCTTGGTGGTTGGGCAAAACGATAATCTTTTTCATAAATTACCTGAACAATTCTCTTAAGCTCATAAAGCGCAGGTGATTCGTGCTCAGCACTATTCAAGCCTGCTAGAGGGTCATAAGAATGAAGCTCAGCCATCGAGATTCTTTCAACTCTTCCTTGATATAATGGGAAGGGACCTGATGCAAAAACTTCAACTAGATTTGAAATATTACCCTCAAACTCTTCAAGCGTATCACCGCCAATTAAATCCCACATGACAGCATCATTTTTAAACCATTGAGTCTCATTTGAAGCTGCGTGACTTGGAATTGGAAACATTCTAAATGATGTAAGCCCAACCATGTCTGATTCAGATACATCGGTTGTATTAAAGTTAGGTTCACAACCAACACCCTCAACAAAATCAGGTTTATGATTACACTCTGACCCATCAGCATCTGGGCCAGTATAATTTATTTCTCCAGGACCGACACCATCTATCCCAATATCATCTCCATAAAATTCAGCAAGTTGATATATTCCATCGCCATTTAAATCTTCGCCATCTTCCCAGTCTTGATCTTCATCAGCATCCCAATGAGGCCTTAAATCATCAGCTGTTAATTTATAATACTCTAAGAAAGCACTCAGGTCAGTTATGCCATCTGTTGCACCAACAATGGCTGTCGCCTCAACATCTCTTTTTTCATCTACTAATCCATCGCCATCATTATCAATATTATCATAAGCTAAGCCTGGACTTTCTAGATATGCAAAACCCATAACTCCTGTAGGAAGTCCGCCTGAGCCAACACCATTAATATCCCAAGAATATGACATATCAATTTCATCATCAAAAAAGCCAATATCATCTGAAGCGTCATTACCGATTCCATTATCAACCCAATATCCAAATGCTACATCCCTAAGATCATAGTCAGATACATTAGCGATTGAATATTCCCAGAAAATAGCATCTCTAGCTTGAGGGTTATTCCATTGAAAACCTCGAACAGCAACTCGCAACCCTAAGCCACCCCAGGGTTCACCAAGTTGCTTTGTGACATCTGGCTTAATATCTCCTATTTTATACCCGGGCCTTGGATAATATTTAACAAAATCTTCAGGGCCGAGATATTCTAAATCTTGAGCATCGTTGACAACATAATAACTTTCTTGGTCAGCATATTTAACTCCTCGCCCAAATCTACCGTTCCACTCACCTTGCCATTTTTTTTCTAATCCAGTGGATGGCCAACCGCTTGAAGGCCATGAGTCTTCAATGTTTGAAACAGCTGGATATTCTCCAGATTCATTAAAATATCCAAAAACAGGATAAAATCCCCACTCGACAGTACCGGTAGGATCTCTATCCATTTCTTCACGATAACTTGTTTGTAGATAATGCAATGTGTGTTTATCCTGAGTAAATATATCTATAGGTTCAGTAAGTGGAATAGTATCAACAGTTGAAGCATCCCCATCATCTTTAATGTAAACCTTAGCCCCAACTAAAAGCCCAATGCCATCTACCATCTTTACACCATCGTTATTATTTGGCCACCTTGATGCGTTTGTTGCTGGCCAATCGGAAAGCTCTGTTGTGTTTTTAAAATAAAGAAGCACCCTATTACCAGTCATATATCCTTCTCGCTCAGCTGATGGATCACCTGCAGGGTCTTCTGGGCCAGCATAAGGCTTACCTTGGGCGAAGATTAATGAAAAGAATAGAGTGACAAAAAATAATAAAAAAGATTTCATCAGAAATTAACCCCGATACCAATTTTTACCATTCTAGGTGAGGAATACATTGATGGATTTTTTATACGATCTTCATAATCATTAAAATCACTTCTATGACCAGCAATATCTGTTTCTTTAATTACTGCGGTATATGCACGCCCGGTTTGATCATTAACCCACTCTTCATTTAATCTATCAAATAAATTATAAATATTTACATCTAGATTGGCATTATACCCACCTGGAAGTTTGAAGCGATAGTAAAAAGAACAATCAACAGAATATTTCTCTGGTCTATAATCATTGTTTGGATACAGATTAATTCTAGATAAGACACTCTCACTTTGAGGGGCGAACGTGTACGGAGACCCTGAATTATAATATGCTGTCATAGAGCCGCCATATTTCTCGGTTCCATATATTAATGATCCGTTTAATGTATGTCTTTGATCCCAACCCATTGGGATAAGCCTATTTACAGGATCTTGATTATTACCTGCCCTGTCAAAGGTTTGCCCAGGAGAATCAGCATTCCCCCTGGTATATTGGAGTGTGTAGTTGACCATACCTTTTAACTGACCCATCGCAAGATCTAGCTTTAACTCAAGCCCACGAACATTCCCGTAATCTTTATTAGAGTACAATCCATATTTTACCTGGTTGTATGTTGAAATTGTTTTGGTAGTTAATAAATTATATATATCTCTATAAAAAAGTGCTACATCTAAAGCCATTACCTGGTTCAATTCTTGCCAAAGACCTATTTCATAGGTAATTGTTTTTTCTGGTTCCAATAATGTATTACCCATCCTTGTGACGAAATTATTTGGATCAACCAAGAAACTATTATTTTGATACATCGCATACATGGGAGGCATCTGGAAAAAATGACCATAACTAAAATGTAAAACAGCTTGACCACCTAACTGATATGCAAAACCAACCCTTGGACTAATTTGAGAAATAACTGGTGCCTGAGGATATAAACTCATCATAGAATCTGGTAAAATAAGTTGATTTGCGGGGTTTCTTCTATCTGAAGGATATACACTTTCAGGGTCGAATTGGTCATAACGAACCCCAACATTAATAACCATATCATCAAATTCCATTTTATCCTGTATATAAAATGCCACTTCTTTTGGAGAGATACTATAAACATCAGCATAAGCAGAAGAATCACCAAAAATTTCAGGGGCATAAGCAGAATCACTACCCGAATTGTAAAATTCATTTCTTATCTCATACCACTCGTTCTTTAAGTCATGGTTGAAATAGTGGAGTCCTGTTTTGATACTATGTGTGTGGTTAGCCTGCCAATTAATATCCAGTTTAAAAGTTTGATCTACCATCGATCTGGTCGTGTGGTTTTTTGATTGTCCACCTGTTAAAAACCCGGGACCATAACTATCATAAAAACGATCATGAACATACCTACTGTCTAACGGATTTTCATATACATAACTACCAAAATCATTATCTACAACAGAGTACTTTAATTCGTAAAACAATTTTTGAGAGAACATTTGGTTTAATTGAAAAGCAAAATAATTTGTAACCTTATGATCGGTGGCCCGACCATCTGGATTATATTTAAATGAATGATCATAGCCCTGCCAACTATCATCACTGTGTGAATAAAGTGTTGAAAAACGGATGCCATTAAAAAGATTAAAACTCAGCTTAAATAAAGCTGATAAATTGTTACTTGAGTTCATTGATACGTATGAACTATCTCCTGTTTTTTCTGAAAACCAGAGTGTTGAATCATCTGTATAGAAATTTGAAAAATTATCAACCTCAAATAATCTAAAACCATTTAAATGTCCATTATTACTTTGGACTCTTACATTACTAAAAAAAGTGACCTTATTGCCTAGGATTGGGCCACCTAGACTAAACTTAATATCTTGGCTTTTATTAATTGATGGATCAAGACCAACAAAAATATCGGTGTTGTCCGTATAGTATGAAGATCCTCCCATTGAAACAGAGCCTTCAAACTTAGATCCTCCATCTCTTGTAACAACATTCACCACTCCGCTCATAGCTCTACCATACTCTGCATTAAAGGTCCCAGTAACAACCTCAAGATCTTGAACAGCTTCAGGCTGAATATCTACTGTTGCACTTGAACCGCCAAATGTTTCATCTACCTGTATGCCATCAACCATATAGGTAACCTCGGTATTTCTGCCACCTCTGAAATGCCCATTCACAACACCTGCTTGCATATTAACCACCGCCCCAACATTCTCAACCGGGAGCGCATTGATTTCATCACCTGAAATATTTTTGATTGTCCCTGTTTGGTCTTTTTTCTGAGAAAATCTAGCAACCTCAACCGTAACAACCTCACCCTCAATAACAGTCTGTTCAAGGTCGGCCTCTAAAGAAAAAGTTCTGTTTACAGACACAGAAATATTTTCCATTTTCATGGATTTGTAACCAATCATATCGATCTTGAGGTTATATTTCCCTGGCGGGATATTAATTAATGTAAATCTCCCATTTTCATCTGACGCAGTTCCAAAAGAGGAGTTTTCAATATATACGTTTGCTCCAGGTAAAGGCGAAGAATCAGATTTGTCTTTTATTAGTCCAGAAATTTTCCCAGTGGTTTGAGCAAAAAGTCCACAGCTTAGCACTATATATATAAGGTGTCTAATCATAAAGTTTTACAAAAAAAGGTATGTGAATATATAATAGTTCCGCATTTCGAAGTAAAAAGAAAGGCAGGAAAAACCCGCCTTTCTTTTTACAAAATAAATGAAATTATTTTAATAAGATCATTTTTTGAGTTTTAGAATTAACCCCAGCATCTAATCGATAAAAATAAACACCTGAAGCATGTCTACCGGCATTCCATTGTATTGTATGGAAACCAGCTACTCTATCTTCATTTACTAGAGTTTCAACTAACCTACCAGTAACACTGTAAATACCTAGACTTACTTTCTGATTTTCAGGAAGTGAGAATCTAATATTTGTTACAGGGTTGAACGGATTAGGATAGTTAGGATAAAGCGCGAACACCTCAGGAGCAATCAGCGCTTCATTGTCATTACCTAAAATTGTAGATTGGTCACCAATCCATGTGAATGACCACTCACCTGGGTTATTCCACTGTTGATCTGTCGCAAGAGTTGAGTAACCAACATTCCCCTCCCAAGTTCCGTTATCATTATCATGAAAATAAATATCGATTGGGATTTTCATTCCATTCAAAGGATGAAACCTTGGGTCACCAGATATTTCAGCTAAAGTATCCAATGATATTCTTCCCTCAACAACATAGTC
>Ga0208277_1002587_pt1 | contig 10193 bp, 14 predicted proteins | sample ETNtaG_5_FD_185782 | JGI IMG/M metagenome (GOLD analysis project Ga0208277, IMG submission 185782) | Marine microbial and viral communities from oxygen minimum zone, Eastern Pacific Ocean - ETNP201406SV205 (SPAdes) (version 2) | ecosystem: Environmental > Aquatic > Marine > Oceanic ...
ACAACGGTACGGTTGTACACGCCTTTGGCGTGTAAAAATAGGACTCAAGTTGAGCCACGATGAGACCGTTTGCAATCTCAAATGAGGCCCATGGAAAGAACTTCAATTTCGCCGACGCCGTGGATTTCGGACATCTGAGCTTCAAAAGCGTCAGCAAGTCCTTCACCGTCGTTCATTTTCACGTGAACCTGAACGAATTTGAGTCCAAAAGCCAGGGGTTTGGTCTCAATGGCTTGAATGTCATAATTATCATTTCGAAGGGTCGCAATCGTCTCTGCGATAGCGTCCGTGTCCACATCCTGAAGATCAGAATCCGGGTTTACTTTGTACGTCATAACTACCATACCCATACAATCACCTCAGGGACCAACGAATTCACACTTGGGGCACTTGTACAACACACCTTGGTTTCGAACACGGGGGCTTCGGCCAATCGGGTGGAAGCATCCGGGGCAAGGGAAGGTGGTCGAACCTTCTTCTTTGAGGGGGATGCCTGAAGATGTGCAGACTTTTGCTCGTTCACTCATGGAAATGGCTCCTAACGATTTTGCCCATGGCCTCCCCCTCTTTATGGTTGCGCGAGGCACCAACAGAACATCATGTATCAAAACGCTGTACGATGCTCAATTTACCGTGCTTGCCCGTGCTCACAACCAAGGCTCCATCTCGGGACCTGCACCACCCCGATTCGATGCGAATGATATCCCCTACGTTCACCTCTTTGACTTGGTCAGACCAAAACACCAATCCTACCAAACCCGTTTCGTCCCTACCACAAGCTGCTGCAACGGGCCCGGTGTACGACGAAGAGACGATCATTCGTTGTGGGTACATACGGAGGACAACCAGTTCAAGCCGCCGAACGGGTGTATTGGGCCGAAGATTCTCAATCCGATTTGCAGGGGTTGGCCAGTGAAGTCCGGTTGGGTGTTTCATGGCCGGGAAACATTGGGTCAATGTTCTTCAAGGTCTTCGCTGGATTTTTTCCGACGCACTCGGAAAGAGGAGGCCACCGGTTCTGGGTCATCTGCGATTTCATCGCCACCGACCAATTTGTTGACGCCCGCTTCATACCGTTCCCTGATCGACGCCTTCGGGGCCTTCCAAGGAGTGTGATGTCGGCAAACGAGGTAGACTTCCGAGGAGGAGTTTCTCGAAGCTTCGGGCGAATACCTCCGAACGCTGGAGAAATGAGGACGAACGGCGGAGATCAACTCTTCAACCCCGATGCCCTGGAACAATTTGGTCGTGAACCCACCCCCCTTGGTAAGAAGAGGGAGGGCAAAATCAAACACATCGGCCACCAGTGTCATCGCAACCGATTGGTCCATGTCCCACTTCCCCGTAATGTCTGGTGAGATGTCTGAAACAATGACATTGAGCAGTTCACCGTTTAATTCGGCAAGAATACGTTCCTGCGTAATGGGTTCGGTGATGTCTCCAGTCAGCAAAATAGCGCCTTCAACAGGTGCACATGGCATGAGGTCAACACCCACGACTCGTCCTTTCGCTCCGACCAATTCAACGGCAACTTGGGCCCACCCGCCGGGGTGACAACCGACATCAAGTACGAAATCGCCCTCGCGAACAAGTTGGAACCGTTCCTGAATTTGTTTGAGTTTGAAGGCTGAACGTGCACGGTATCCACTGGCCTTGGCTTGTTTTCGCCAAGAATCTCGCTTGTGGTTTTCAACCCAGTGCTCCGCCATCAGGGTGTCCTCGAACGCCCCTCCTTGCCTCGCCCTCATGAATCCTTTTCTCCAAAAAGGCCCAAAGCAAGCAATCAAGGCGTTGAACCCTCTCGCTGGAACCAAGGAGGATGGTGTCGATGAAGGTCTCACCGTCACCGTACGTCGCTGCTCTGTTGGTTGGGCTCCTCTGTTCGTTCAGCGGTCAAGGACTTGTTGTCAATCAGGGAGAAACCTTCGAAGAAGGCATGTCAACTTCTGGCGGTGGCAGATCGTTGCTGGTGGAGGAAATCACGGCAACATGGTGCCCAACTTGCGCCGAAATCGACCCCGAACTGGTGCAGGTCGCTGATAGCCATGGTTCCCGTATTGCAATGGTTGCTTTGCATCCAACCGACGGGGAAGATGCCTTTCAACCGGAGGCTAGCCAACATCGAATCGACCGCATTGATTCGGTTCAAGCAGGTGCATCAACCTCCACACCGACCTTTGTGGTGGAAGCCGGCCCGGCCCGGAGGGGATACGATGCATGGTCCGAGGTACAGAGAGATATTCTCAACGAGGAACTTTCTCGGCAAGCCGTCTCTAAGCTTGACATCATGGTCGAAAAAACAGAAGTGGGGTACAAAGCCAGTGTGGTTCACACCAATTTGATTCAAGCAACGGGAACTCAACTGACGCTAATGGTGCTTGAACACGGCAAATCCATGCCGCCAGATTTTGTCAATCCTGGGGGAGACCATCGAGACAGGGTGCTTGTTGGCGTGGCCGAATGTTCCTTGGACAACCACACCATCACCACGCAACTCGGCCTCCTCTCCACTTCAGTCGGCACATCATGCCTGGATTCCTTTGCCGTTGAGTTCGATGACCTCCGTTCATGGAGTGTGGTCTTGATTCATGAATCAACCCAAGAAGAACTTGATGCAGGTGGCCGTTCAACCTCCTACGGAGCCGTTGAGATGGCCTACCGAGACCGGGCTGAATCCCAACCGAGTTCAGGATGGTTGGGCCCCATTATCCTGATTGGATGCGTTGCTTTAGGCCTTGCATCAATTGTTCGGAAAAAGTAATTTTTTCTAAAAATCCCGCCGGAGGACGGCTGTTTTGTGGAATCATGATGACATAATCCGGAAATAGGACTCACCAGAAGGAGAAGAATTGATAAACCGCAAGGCCAATGTAACACCATGACAAAAACATGGGAAGACGTCGCATGGGAGACAAAAGCACCCCGAAAGGAGTGGGTTGTCGAATACTATGCCAAAGTCGGGGAGGAAAGCACGCATCACCTGACGGTGCTGCACGGAGAGGACATGGAAGATGTCCAGCGGTTGCTCATGCAAGAACTCCGGGCGACCTACAGGGAAGCACAGGAAATTGAAGTAACCGTGATTCGGATGGAAGAAATTGAAACCGAACCCAACATTGCGATGTTCATGGGCGCTTACACCCCGTGATCACGCTTTTTCTCGGTAGACCAGTTCGATGTATTGCTTGTCCTCGAGAATGAGGTTCTCAAAATCGTAGACCTGTTCACGGGTATTGGGGTTAACCACCATATTACCATCGTCATCGTAGCTGTAATTGTTGAGGAACATCAGGAACTCATGGTTCTCATCGACACGGTGGTCATCGAATCCAGTTTCATCCATGTGTTTTCCCCAGATGTCGAAGAAGGCTTCCAGCGGAGCTTCTATCCCAGTTTCCTTGAACTCAACGTGGATTTTACCCGAGGCGTCATGGGTGTGAAGCGGACGCATGGTGCAGCCAGGGTCATTGAGGCCAACGTTCCCTGGGACCTCGATGTTTTCTCCGAGAACAGAAATGACAACCAGTGGGTGATAGTGCTCTGCAAGACCGCTGTGGCCACCGACGCATTCATCCGCTAACGCATGACGCTCATCGGCCGTATTGAACGGAGGGGAACCGTCGCTTTGGCCCAAGAGGAACGCAAGCCCTGAGAGCGCAGCGACCGTTATGATGAGCCAGAGGATCGATTCTTTGTTCACGTCGTTCACTCCTTTTTCATGTTGAAATCATAGGATTCATCGTCGTTCCAGAGCCCTTCTTCGTGCAGTTTCCCTGCCCTCCAAAAGCCAAACAGGCTGACCACGTTAGCGATGTGCGCCATGGTGCAGAATTGACAAATTTTCCCCATACGAACTTCGTAAGATACAAGCAGAGCGATGACCAAGATTCCGCCCCCGGTCATAAATTTACCATACTTGAGGTAAGATTCAGCCCAAAGTGCGTCGGGCTCCTTGCTCACCGAATTCGTGATGAAGAGAAGAGCGCCAAAGGCAAACATTCCGATGAGACCCCAAGAGATTCCAAAAATGGGGTCCACGTTGTATTGAGCATTGCCAAGAACATCATCACAGGAGAAGACGGTCGCACTGGAACACACGTTCCCGCCCTCACTGATTTTGAACGTGATCCACGTGGTATGGACCGAGACCACGAATCCGGTAAGAGCAACGAAGTTCATTCCCATCATGTGGCGGCCCCGAGAGAAGCTTGCCCGAGGATTCAATCCCGACAATGTGTCAGCCAACCCATCGCCCATTTTTGTCATCAAGGATAGCCCAAAGACAAGAGGGACGATGTAAGCGATAAGAAACACGTTTTGGTCAACCATGTTTAGACCTCCGGAGTGAGCCGCATGATGGCTTCAAAAATGGTTTCTTGGGTGTTTTCCGTCGAAACCCAAGCGACGATTCCATCGGGTTGAATCAGGAAATAGGCGGGCGTTCCCGGAACCTTCCATTCCTTCATGTTGTCTTGGTCAATGTCGTCGATGTAAATGAAATTGTGAGGGGAGCCATCTCGGTTGGCGCATGACTGACCAGCACAGGATTCTTCACCGGATTTGTCTCGGAATGCTTCAATCTCAGAGCGGCTGGTTTCATGACCTTGAATGTCCAATTCCGTTGCGCTTGCAAAGAAGTTGACGATGGGGCCATCCCATGGTCCCACGCCTGGATGACTGGAATGGTATGAATTCAGTTTCGTGAAGTAATCTGCATCCAAGCCAATCTCACCTGCTGAACGGACGCAATAGGGGCAATCAGTATCCATGAATTCAATGGCCATCCACTGCCCGTCAGCATCGCCTACCGTCCAATTGGTGGTCAGATAATCGCTCATCTCAAAATTGGACCAGCCGCTACCGTTGTAGGCCATACCGGTCAGAGAAGGAGCACGATCGCCCTCCTGCGTGCCGGTGCGAATCGGGTCGGTGGTGAAGGCAAGGAACATCATGGCGGCAAAGAAAAGGGCCGCCACTTTGATGGCCGTATCGGTTCGTACATCTGCTTCAGTGTCGTGTTTCATGCGGTTCACTCCAGTCCAATTTCCTCAAGAAGGTGCGTTGCTGTGTGGCGAATAGCCTCGTCGCTGTTCATCGTGACATCAAATCCAGACTTGAGCATTTTCTCAATGCCAAGCCTTGCTCTTGGGATGTCTCCTGCCCAACCTCGGTCCCCACCAGTGTATTCGATCGTTGCGTCGTTGCAACCGGTCACATCAATGACAATTTCGGCAATGCGACGCACCGATGCGGTGTCGTGGCTACCAAGGTTGTAGAGATTCAAAGGCTCTTTTGCTTGTTCCATCACATGAAGAATACCGTCAACGCAATCTCCGACCTCCATGTAGGATTTTTCTTGAAGGCCATTTCCGAGAACTTCCAATTTTGAAGGGTCTTTTTTGAGCTTGTGAATGAAGTCAAAAATGACACCATGGGTCCCTCGCGCTCCAATGATGTTAGCGAATCTGAATATCCAAGCCTGCATTCCAAAGGTACCCACCCAGCTGCTGATGAGTCCTTCACCGGCTTGTTTGCTCGCACCGTAAAGGGAGATGGGCATGCATGGGCCATGAGTTTCAGGCGTTGGCAGCGGTGCATCTTCACCGTACACCACCGAACTCGAGGCGAAGGCGATGTTTTTCACACCGTTCATGCGCATGGCCTCAAGAATGTTGTAGGTCGCAACCGTACCTTGTTTGAGATCGGTATCGGTGATTCGAGTGCCAAGACGGATGTCCGGGTTTGCAGCGAGATGAAAAACGCAGTCAATGTCCATCGCCATGGCCTTCGAAACATCATTGGGAACGCAGATGTCACCTTCAACCATAACGGCTTTTCCAGAATCAAGATGCCCCTGAATAAACGATGCATGACCGCTGGAGAGGTTGTCGATGACAACGACCTCATCACCCCTTGCCACCAAACGGTCAATGAGGTGTGAACCAATAAAGCCGGCTCCACCGGTTACCAAGGCTCGCATGAAACGACGACCAAAACCGTTCGTATAAGGCAAATGGTTCCAACCATCAAACCATTGAAGGCATTCATAAGCATTGAGGGGGATGGTTAAATTCCTGGGCAATCATGCCACAGAGGAGGTGAATACATGAAAAAAAATGAATCCAAAAACACATCGGAGATGGTGGAAAACAACATCTTGGTGGGCTACGTTCGTCGAAGCAATGCAGGTGGAGCGCTCAAACTCTCCGTGAACACCGCAGCGTTCGCCGATTGCAGCACTTACATGACCAGCGACGGGCAATCCTATGTCCCCTTGGTCATCTCAATGGCGGCCTTGCAAAAGGTGCTATCGGGAGAACGTGCCGTGACCACCGTCACCCAACTGCACGACTGAGCCGATGCGCTTTGTCTGTGAATCCTTCTCTCTGAGAAGTACAACGCTGCTCAAACGACCAAGGTTGTTGGAACAGCCAATACATTCATTCTTCATGATTTTTTAAATATCCATATATAGAACCATGTGAACGGAAAGTCGTGCCTCAAGAGGATAACGTGCCACTTGCGGCCACGCCGCACATCGTTGCCGGCATGCCGATGTACAACGAAGAAGAGACCATCGGGTCAGTGGTTACACGGGCTCTTCGGTACGTCGACGAAGTCATTTGCATCGATGATGGATCATCTGATGCGAGTGCTCGAATCGCTGAAGCCTGCGGAGCGACCGTCATTCGACACCGGGTCAATCGAGGCTACGGTGGAGCCCTGAAAACCCTCTTTTTGCGCGCCTCCGAACTCGATGCCGACGCCTTGGTTCTCCTGGACTCCGATGGGCAACACGAGACCAGCGACATCCCAAAGTTGTTGAAGCCCATCTTGGATGGTGAAGCAGACTTTGCCATCGGTTCTCGATTTGTTGATGGCGGAGGCGGAACCGACATGCCCGCCTACCGAAGGCTCGGAATCAAAGTAATAACCGCTGCTTCAAACCTCTCAAGCGACCTGGGCATCAAAGACACGCAATCGGGATTCCGAGCGTTTTCACGTACCGCCCTTGAACGCCTCCGTTTTGATTCAGAAGGCATGGAGCTTTCACTCGAGATGCTTGAAGACGCCCATGAAAAACAACTCAGGGTACTGGAGGTTCCAACGGTCATTCGCTACGATGTTCCAAAGGGCTCGAATTTCACCGCCGTATCCCATGGATTCACCGTGATGACATGGGCCATTCTGTCCCTTTCTCAAAAGAAACCACTGCTGGTATTGGGCATCCCTGGTTTTGGACTCTTGGCGACGGGAGCAGCGATGGGGACTCGGACGGCCCAAGATTTCACATTGCAACTCGACACAATTATCGGATCAGGTTTTTCAGCCATCTGGATTGGCTTGCTTGGACTTTCCCTCATGGCCACAGGATTGGTGTTGCAAAGTGCGCAGCGTTTCCTGCGTCTGCTCTTGGTTCGTGAATTCGGACTAGATTGAACTTATCCCATGAGCCTCGTCACCAAGACGAGGATGTAGGGGATTGCAAAAATACCAAAGAAAACAAACATGGCGATGCGCACGGCTTTCTGGTTCTTTTCGTCCTTTTCGTGCTGGTCAATGCATTCCTGATTTTTGCAAACCCTTGGGTCTGCTTTGACAGGGATGGGTTCATGACAAATCCTACAGTGTTTGTGAGGCGGCATTTTTCCTGTGCCCGTCATGTTGCCCATGAATTGACTGGATTTCTTGGCCACCATGTCTTTCACTTTTTTTGCATCTACCATTTCAATCACCTCGTGCATGAATGATGGTGCCGTCAAACGGTTGACCATCAAGAGCATCGTCAAGAAGCCGAATATCTCGTCCGTCAAGGACTGCAAGGTCCAAACCGGCGTCCATGGCCACCTTTACCGCAACAGGGTCGACCACGGCTGAAGCCCCTGGTTCGAGAGGAGTGCCCACCCCGACGATGGCCCCAAGTTCACCCAGCGTCATCTCGGTCAAGGCTTCAGCATCATCGTGATGCCTGGGGTCTTTTGTGTACACGTGAGAGACGTTGGTGGCGATGATGCAGTGGCGAGCGTGAACGACCGCAGCGAGTTTTACCGCAACCGTGTCCGTGGTATGTCCAGGAACGGTCCCCCCCATAACCACGATATGATGTTGGTCAAGAAGAAGTCTGGCTTGTTCAATCGTGTGGGGCACAGAGGGTGCCACATCGCATCCAATGTCAAGAAGAATCTGCTGGAGAACGGTGGCGTTGAGGCGAGTTCCCGCGATACCAATCTCATCAAGCCGATGAGCATCCGAGACGGTGTTCTTGGCCAACGCTATTCCTTCGCGTGCTGGCAGCCCGCCACCAACCACCAAAGCAATTCGCCGTTCGTTTCCTTCCAAGTGGACCATGAGTTGACGAAGTTGGCCCATCCACATGGACCGAGCATCCGCTTCTTCCGGACGGAGGAGGCTGCCACCAAGGGCAACGACATGGACCGGGCTCATGACGCTCCTTCATCGCGCCCATGCTTTCATCCTATCCCTTGACCTGACCTCACAAGCATCAAACTGCTCCGAAGTGGTGGGAGGTTTGAAGTGCCACGCCTCTGCCCAGCAAAAGGGGGAGTACCATGTCAGATGATGCCAAGTTGTCGGCACGGCGGATGCGCCTCAAACTGGCCTTGGAGGACCTCCGCGAAATGAAGGGCTTTGGAACCGAACTGGTCACCCTCATCATCCCGCCCGACCGACAAATCTCCGATGCGAGGGCTATGCTGCAAAACGAACACGGACAAGCCGCCAACATCAAATCCAAGGGAACCAGAAAAAACGTTCAAGGCGCCATTGAGTCCGCCATTTCCACGCTCTCCCGATTCAAAAACCCAGGCGAACACGGCTTGGCCATCTTTGTTGGCTCAATCATCGTTGGAAACAACAAAAGTCGCATGGTGAACATCGTGGTTGAAGAACCTCCCCAAACGCTTGTATCCTTCCGCTACCGATGCGACTCAAAGTTTGAATTAACCCAACTTGAGGAGATGTTGGTGGACAAAAAGTCGTATGGCTTATTTGTCATTGACCGTGCTGAAGCAGCCTACGGTATCGCTACTGGGAAACGGATTCACGTGCAAGAACACCTCGTTTCGAACATCATGGGCAAACACCGACAAGGTGGGCAATCGGCTCAACGTTTCGAACGACTGATCGAGGAAGCGGCTCACAATTTTTTCAAGCGAGCCACTGAACACGCCTCCTCGTACTGGCTACCTCACTTGGAAAACATACAGGCGATCATCGTTGGAGGCCCGGGAGCTACGAAAGATTTCGTCGTCAAGAATGACTACTTCCACCATGAGGTCGGTAAAAGAATTGCGAAGACGACCTTCGATGTTGGATATTCAAACGAATCAGGAGTTCGCGAGTTGGTTGAGAACGCAGGCCAATTGATGGGCGAAATTGAGTTGGATGCAGAACGTCAAGTGATGAACCGCTTCCTTGAAGAATTGGTTCGAGCACATCCTAAAGCCACCTATGGTGAAATGATGATCAACCAAGCCCTGAAAGGAGGAGCCGTTGATACGCTTCTCATCTCTGAGGGATTAAGGGGCAACATCATTCAGATGAAATGCAAAAAATGCGGACATGGCACAGATACGACATGGGAGGCTCGCCTCACGCCTCAGCAAGCCCTTCCTGCTTGCCCATCGTGTGGAGCCTCCAGCGATTCGATCAAAGAATTGGCCAGCCATTCCATCATCGACTCTCTTACATCGCTGGCCGAGGACAGTAACTCACAAGTTACATACATCTCTGTGGACACAGAAGAAGGATCCCAACTCATGCAGGGCTTTGGTGGGTTGGCAGCGATTTTACGCTACCCGATGATGTAAGGTGATGGTATGCAGTTGCTCAAATCGAACATTCAGCCCTTGATTGAGAAGGCCGTCGAAGACCTCGGCGTTGATGCCAGTTTGATTGGAGGCATGCTCCAACCGTCAAGCGGACATACATGGCCACCAGTTTGCGACCTCACACTGCCTTGTTTTCAATTTGCCAAAACCTTGGGAATGGCTCCTGCAGCCATCGCTGAAAGTTTGTGTGAAAAAATAGACAAGCATGAAGCAATTCATGAAGTTGAAGCGTTGAATGGTTTTCTCAACATAACCGCCTCCCCAGCATGGCTTGCCAAGCAACTCTTGAGCGGTACCGTTGGACAAAGGTCAGATGATGAACGAAGGGAAGTCCTCATCGAA
>Ga0208277_1002588_pt1 | contig 10192 bp, 4 predicted proteins | sample ETNtaG_5_FD_185782 | JGI IMG/M metagenome (GOLD analysis project Ga0208277, IMG submission 185782) | Marine microbial and viral communities from oxygen minimum zone, Eastern Pacific Ocean - ETNP201406SV205 (SPAdes) (version 2) | ecosystem: Environmental > Aquatic > Marine > Oceanic ...
CTCAATCTCATAGTCTCCCGCTGAAGAACCCCAACCATCTATTACAATGTAATAAGTGGTTCCTGCTGCCATGCTAACACCTTCAATATAAGATGTCCATGCTGTACAGTCTGTGTTACTTGGATGAGTTGCATCATCTGAACATGCTGGATCACCAGAAGTTGTCGGAGCTAAAGTACCACTCGCATCTTGGTAGACATACAACTTAGTGTCGTAAGAAGAATAACATGTTGACATGTTAACCGCCATATCCGTTGCTGGAGTAAAGCTATACACTACATCAGTAGCTCCACCACCTTCGTAAGGACAGACTTCATCATAGCTATCTTCATAACCTGCTGTGGTTCCTGTTGCCAACTCAGTAAGGTCTGTAAGGACTGTTGCTTCTTCAATAGTGTTTCCACCTTGACGTGTTCTAGAAGAAACTCCAGTTCCCATTCCCCATGAACCTGCACCTTCATAAGGTTCTGGTGCGTCCCATGCTAAGGTCACATCAAACCCTGAAGAAGATCCACTTAGGTTTGTTGGTGCTGGAACTTCTGGCGGTAAAGCAGAATAAGCACATGCTTCATTTGAAGCGCCTGATTCAACCGTTGAGTTCACCTGAGTTACTGTATAACAGTAGTCTGACTCAGCTGTTGCTGTATCATCTGTATACTGTATTGTAAGAGGTGGTACCCAGTTTGGTGCGGTTAGGTTTGTCAGCAATGAAGCTTCTCCACCATCTACACCACGATAAATGTTCCAGTTTGATTCTGCTAGAGGACTTGTGTTGGTAATCGTTGGTAATTGCATTACGTTGTTGTAATTACCGCCTGGCTCAACACAATAGTCTCCATAGCTGTCAACCATGACATAAAAGGTCCAAACAGCGTCATCATAACCACCCGCTAAATCAGGCACTGTAAGATAAGTACCTAAATAGTTAGTCGCGGTTGCACCTGCTTCGAGTCCAAGCCCGTTCCACATATACTGGAAGTATGTTGGTGGGTAAAGGTTGGTCGTATCAGGGTATGCTGAATGCGCCATTGTGTAAAAATAATTTGAGTTTGCTGTTCCGATGTTTGCAACTTCTACTGTGAAGCGACCTGTCCATGGATCATAAGATCCAACGATTCCGTCACCATCAGCATCAACAAATGTTAAGTCTGCAATTGCAGCTGCTGGACATTCAACGTCTGTGTCTCCTGCTTCAAAACAAAGCGGATCTCCTACGCCGTATTCACCAGCACCTAATTGAACACCATCTGCATCTGTTGCAATATAAGACTGCTCACCTAAGTAAGAAGCGTCTGGACTCCATGCTACATAATATAAACCATCTGCTAAAGTAAATGGACCGTATGCAGATTCATAACCTGTCCATCCGCCTGACATAGTCTGAACAATGTCGTAGCCTACATCACCAAATGTGATGTCTGCAGTACCATCAGCATCTACAGTTAATAAGTATGCATCACCATCATGACCATCACCATAAGAATCGTATAAAGTAATGTATGTGTCTGTGTCACGATTCTGTGGAAGGTCTAAAGTAGCAACATGGTCTTGGACTTCTTCTAAAGTCTTACCTTGCCATGCGTTTGAATTGTCTACTTTGCTTGCAGCCACTTTGTCTGCGCGCATTTGAACGTGTTCTTCAACGCTTAAAGTAGCATCAACACCTGAAGCCATCGCTCCTTGATTTAAGTTCGCAGGGTTAAATGGAGAGAACTCTAGATAAACACGACCTAAACCACCTAAAGCCGTTAAGTTTTCTGGAGTAGTTGCAATTCCAGCTTCTTCTAGTGTCCATGCAAATCCATCTGATGACCAGTTGTCTTGCCACTCAATATAATATGAGCCACCTTCAGCAATTACGAAGCTGACTTGAGACTCCCCTGGTGGGTAACCAAGAGCATCATCATCAAAAGCAACTAATTCTAAAGCATCACAAGTTCCTGTGTGAACTTGAACACGAGTATCAACGCCAGATCCTGCTGAAGAAACCGTTGCAACTCCTGCCATGGTTGCTGTGTATGTATACCACATTGGAGCACCAGAAGCTTCATTTGAACCAACTACTGCTGTTAGAGCGGTAGAACATTCAGTACCTTCATAAGAACAAGATCCATCATCCCAGATCGCATCTGCGTCTGTGTTGCTCGCAGCTGGGTCTGTACATCCAACTAAAACGTCAAATGGTCCATCACCAACATTAAACTGAGCTGCTGCGTATGAACCTGTTTCAATCGTACCTGAAAGTTGCTCGACAGGGTTACCGTCTGCATCTAAAGTCCATAGCTGTAAAATATTTCCATTCCAGCCATCGCCGTATGAATCATACATTAAGATACCGTATGAACCATCAGCTAAACAAGCGGTTACGCCGTCTGCGACTGTAATTGGAGCGCCACCACTAGCGACGACTTCTAAACTTGTATTCACAATCTCCCAACTTACTTCTGTTTGGTAAGTACCACCATCAACAGTGACAATGTATTCAGTGTCAAGGCAAGGCTGTGGACCTGCAGGTGACATTTCTATGTTATCAAAGTAGACTGCTCCTCCTCCGCCAGCTTCTCCATTAGTAAGCATTGCTCCGATCTGTACTTTATAAGTTCCAGCAGGAACGGTAGCACTTAAGTTAAGTTCTATCCAAGTTTCATATGGACTTGCGTTGGTAACAGCTTCCGATCTATCGTCACCTAAATAATCATTCCACCATTCGCCGGATTCACCACCTGTACCAAAATATTTAACTATAAGCTCAAACTTAGCACCTTCTTGGATAGCATCATCTGGATGTTGCCATGCCATACCTGTAAGTTCAAATTCAAGTGTTGCAGGAAAAACATTGTCCCATTCTTGGAAAAAAGAATTTTCACCATCATGGGTCCAGATTTTAGCGGCATATCCATCATATGCAGAAAATGTAGCATCTGAACCATAGATACCATCGCCATCAGGTACTACAGAGTAGCGAGGATCCCAATCAGGGTAGATTGACCAACCATCAGCAAGATTTTGCCAACCATTACCAGCTGGCGTAAAATCATCAAAGTTGCCATTTACTATCTCAGTATGTAAAACTGTATAAGTCAGCAAGAGATCCTCAGAAGCTTCTGCAACAAGAATTCCATAATGATTATATAGAGCATATCCACATTCGGAATCGTAACTACCTGAATTCCAAGATGTTGTAACAGCATCACCATTATCAACTGATAAATAGAATGAAGCCTCACTTCCACTTTGGATAGTGGCTCCTTCAAGTACGACAGTTCCATTAACGGAAACATCAACAGAGGCACCGTTCCATCCGTCTCCCCATGAATCTACCAAGAATAGGGTATAAGCCTCAGCATCTCGGGAGTTATTTAGATTTAAAGTCTGGGGCAGACGAACCTCAGGGGCTCCTTCGTTGCCATACTTTGGATGTGAACTCTGCGAAAATAGGGACATTCCTATTGTAAGAGCGAACACATAAATTAGCAATTTTCTCATGCTAGTTCTCCTTGCATTGTTAAGTAAAAATGTTTCTTTATTTATTTTATTCTCAGTCAGAAAGAAACACAAAATTCTGAGAATTCTTACTTTAAATGATATGTAGAGTACTATTTTATAACAGAGATGTAGCTATTATTTTAGATACACTTATGTTATCCGCATTAGATTGTAATAAAATTTTTTGTTTAAGGCAAGTATAAGATTATAATTTGATTTAATAGTTCTTATTATATTGAGCTCTATAAAAAGAAAGAGGCACCACGGTGCCTCTTTTCAATTGTTAAGCTGTAGATTCCATTAACCTAAGTACCTTCTTAAGTTTTTACTTCTTGATCTATGCCTAAGTCGTTGGATTGCTTTTTCCTTAATTTGACGTACTCGCTCTCTTGTTAGGTCAAATTCTTCACCAATTTCATTAAGCGTCATGGCACTATCTCTATTAATCCCAAAATACATTTCTAGTACAATTCGTTCTCTTTCAGAAAGTGTTTCTAAAGCACCATTTACCTCTTCAGACATAGATTCCATCATTATTTTGGCTTCTGGCTCTTCAGCCTCTGAATCTTCAATAATATCCAACAAGCTACTATTTTCACCCTCTTGAAATGGTGAATTCAGAGAACTGTGTCTGCGAGAATATTGCATAGCCATTAAGACTTCATCTCCACTCATTTCTAATTGAGCTCCAATTTCGTCACCTTTTGGCTGCCGCTCGACCTCAGCTTCTAGCTTTTCTGCGGCTCGTGTTATTTTGGTAATAGTACCAACTCTATTCAGAGGAAGTCGAATCAGTCTAGATTGCTCTGCAAGCGCTTGTAAAATAGATTGCCTAATCCACCATACAGCATAGGATATAAATTTAAAACCTCTGGTATGATCAAATCGTTTAGCAGCTTTTATTAAACCCATGTTTCCTTCATTTATAATATCTGCCAAGGATAATCCATTTCCCTGATACTTTTTAGCAACAGAGACAACAAAGCGAAGATTTGCTTCTACTAAATCCTTCATTGCTTTTTCATCATTATTTTGGATTCTAATTGCGAGTTCAACTTCTTTCTCAGGAGCTAAAGGATCATACCTTCCTATTTCTGCCAAGTACATACTTATACTTCCACTTGAAACTTTACTAGCTTTCTTTTTCTTTTTTTGGGGTTCTTTAGCTTCTTTCTCTAGTTGAGCTTCGTGCTGCTCGAGAGTTAAACTTTCTACTTTTTTGGTATTTTTAGATGATTTGGCCAATAAGATAACCCCCAATTTAATAAGATAATGTTAAATTATATTAGTATAAAGCTTGCAAACTTAATATTAAAAATTCTATTTAATAAATAGAATTTTTTTAGTCAAAGACTTTTTATTACTTTCAATTCGAACAACGTAAGGTCCCGATGAGATAGCCATTTGAGAATTATTTAATGGACTCCATTGGACAAAACCTTGATTTAACTGATTTTGACTTAGAGCAGTATCAAAAACTTTTTCTCCAATAATTGAATAAATAGATAAACGAGCATTATTACCAGTGGATTCAATTTGAAAAGGAATTGTAATTTGCTGATTAAAGGGGTTTGGATAAGCAGGTTCCAAAGTAAATATTTTTTGTGGATTTGATTCGTTATCAATTGATGATTCAATAAAGTGAGGGAATCTAGAAATTCCACTTTTATCTATAATGATTAGCTCTCTATTATTAATCTCTGACCATGCATAGCTACCAACCTCATTATTTAAGTTAGGTTGAGTCATAATAGTAACCTGGGCCGATGTCTCCATTATTGACAAGCCGCTAGATCCACCAAAAATATACAATTCATGTCCGTTGGACATTATAATATTAATCTGACTAGCACTAACCCCTGAATTCAATAATTTCGTTAATGACAATCTAATTGCTTCATATAAATTTTCATTTTCTACATAACTTTGCATGATTAAAAGAAGCAAAAGATTACTATCTACTACGGAGGACCAGCCCTCATCAGAAGACCATGAGTAGCCGTTAAAAGTCTTTGGGGCATTTTGATTTAGCCAAGATATATCAGATCCATTATTCGTTAAAATATTATATAATTTTGATTTGCTTATCGTTCCATTATGAACAAGGGAATAAGGTTGATCATTATAATAAAACATCCATGGATGGGGGTTTGGAATATGATTTGCTCCTGATGAAGCAAGACGAAGGTGCCCTATACCTATCCTATTTTGGCCACTATCAATTAATGTGTTTACTTGCTTCCAGTAGTTTATAGAATCATTATACGCTGTAATCGAAGATCTATAAACTGATGTAGTAGGTATTGTAGGAATAGAATCATAATTAAGTAATGCCCATCCATTTGGCATAGTCTTAGATTGTTCAAAATAATATTCAAGGTTTTCCACAACAAGAGCTTTGTGATAACTTGGCAATGTTGATAAAGCAAACCCTGTTTTTGCACATACGGCCCATAAACGACATGCAGATAGGGTATTTAAAACAGAACAAAGTAAATAAATAAATAAGATTCTTATTATTACATAATTCAAATTCATTTGATCCTATTAAAAAACATTCTGTTAAAGAATTATATCAGTGTTTAAACTTACTTATAATTTAAACGTAATTTTTTCGCAAAATAAATGTATTTAAAAAACCATCCAACAAGAAAAAATTTTGAATAATCATTCTCTATCACCCGTATGGTCTCACTTAACTAAAATAGTTCCTAGCAAAGGAAAAGGTGCCTATTTATTTGATGACCATGGAGAAAAATATCTTGATTTTACGTGCGGAATCGGTGTGACAAACACAGGGCATTGCCATCCAAAAGTCACAGAAGCTATTAAAAGACAGGCTGAAAAATTAATCTTTGGACAAATTAATACAGTCATATCAAAGCCAGTTATTGAACTTTCAAACAATCTTAATAAAATCACACCTAATAATATTGAACAATTCTTTTTTGCAAACAGCGGAGCTGAAGCGGTTGAAGCATCCATTAAACTATCAAAACATGCTACGAAACGTAGCAATATAATCGTTTTTCAAGGAAGCTTTCATGGTCGAACTCATTTAGCAATGGCTATGACAACTGCAAAAACAGGATATCGATTAAATTACCAGCCTCTTCCCTCAGGCATATTCACAGCTCCTTTCCCTAGCGCATTTCATTATGGCTGGGATCAAGATAAAACATCTCATTGGTGCATAAAACAATTAGAGCTTTTGTTGAAGAGCCAAACTGCACCAGAAGAAACAGCTGCAATAATTATAGAACCCGTTTTAGGTGAAGGTGGTTATATACCTGCTCCTACAAGCTTTTTAAAATCTTTAAGAGAGATTTGTAATAAATATGGTATTTTGTTAATTACAGATGAAGTACAATCCGGTTTTGGAAGAACTGGAAAAATGTTTTGTTTTGAACACTACGATATTCAACCAGATATTCTAGTAATGGCAAAGGGCTTAGGAAGTGGACTTCCGATTTCAGCGATTGGTGCCTCTTCTGAACTAATGAGCAGATGGTTGAAAGGTACCCATGGAGGAACCTACGGTGGTGGTAGCACTATACCTTTGACTGCAGCAAATGCCACTATTAATACAATTATTAATGAAAAGCTTATTAAAAATTCAGAAAAGCAAGGCAAGTATTTAATGGAATCTTTAAAATCATTAAAAAAACGTTATTCCAATTTAGGTGATGTTCGGGGACTAGGTCTTATGATTGGTACTGAATTTATAAAAGAAAACGGAGAGCCTAACCCCACATTAACAAAAAAAATTCAACATAAATGTTTAGAAAAAAAATTATTATTACTTTCATGTGGTACATATCTAAATACTATTAGATGGATTCCACCATTAATAGTCACAAAAAATCAAATTGATGAAGCTGTTAATGTTTTTTCAGAATCTCTGGAAGAATGTGAATAAATATAAACCTTCAAAATGAAAATTTGATTGAATAACCATAGATGCTATTAAAAACACCAAAATCCGTAATTACATAATCAATATTTAATTTAGGTCCTCTAGGTATCTGATATTTTATTCCGGTTCCAAAGGAAAAACCATGCTCAGGATTTATATAAATTTCTGAATCATTTTCAATAAACTTCTGTTTATAAAAAAGATGGCTCTTCCCAACCCTTAAAAATAAAAAGTCATATATATTTAATTCAGTACCTATATTAATATATTCTGGGTTGTTATTAGGATGAATTGCATCAATCGATACCAAAGCTTTGGTAGAATTCATTAAGGAGAATTCTTTACTTAACCCAAAGCGAAATAACAAAGGTAATGGCCAATTTGCAGCATCCAGATATCCATCTATTCTGTCATTATTACCATAAATCGTTTCATCAATATCATGATCAATTAAAGTATTTATACCATCCATACTTAATTTCCCACCAAAGTTTGAAACGCTCATTCCAATGTTTATATCATTTGATGTTTTAAATAAAGTCCCAATGTCAATTGCCGTTCCATTTGCCTGCATTTGCCAAATTTTTTCTTGGATAAATTTAATTTGAAAACCAAAAGAGAAACGATCAGTTAATTTTTTTGCATATGCAACACCAAGAGCTAAATTCCCTGCATCGAATTTTTGACCATACTCGTCTGGCTCAGGATCTTCAACAGTTCGAACCATCATTTCATCCATTGTAACCGCTGTGTAGGAAAAACCAATTTTACCAAGTTCACCAATAGGCACTACGGAGCTTCCATAATAAAATTGAGTTTCTACTAGCCATGGTGCATAATAAGTTTGTATTTGAGGGCTTACCGAGTTTGCCATTCCAGCTGGATTCCAGTATAAAGAATTTGCATCATCGGCCATCGAAACATAAGCTCCACCCATGGCAAGAGATCTAGCGCCAGCACCAATTTCTAAGAAAGCTGCAGATGTTGTAGCTACATTATTTTGTGCATTACAAATTTTTAAAAATAAAATAAATATTGTAAAAAAAAGTTTCATTATTTAATAACCGCAAATTTACCTGTTGTCTCTCCTATACCAGGAGCATCAATATGGTAAAGGTATACTCCATAAGCTATTTCTAAATTATCTCTAGAAAGTAAATTCCACGACTCTGTTCCATTTTCAAAAACTTGATTATGCTCAATTGTATTGACTAGGTAGCCCGATATTGTAAAGATTTTTATTGAACAGACACTTGGCAAGTTAATGAAATCAATTTTCCTAGGCCCTCGACCTGATTGATAATTATGTCTAGGCTCCCAAGATGCTGCCACAATATATGGATTAGGAACAACTGCAATTTTATCTAATTGATTTTTTGAAACCGTTTTATCTACTCTTGATGATTTGGAGGTAAAATTATATCTATCTTTTACTGAAAAAGGTCGGTCAATCTCAATATGAAACACATCACCTACCACTGGATCTATTATTTCTAAATAAGCAGTATCGTAAATAGTTGTATCAGTATAAAAAGTATCTATTCCTACTAATAAAGTATCAAAAATAATCGTATCTGAAATTGATAATGAATCTTGATTGAATCGAATTGTAATCAATGGCCCATCCTGAATAGCACCATAAGGTCTTATTGAAATAGATTCATCACGATCCCAGATTTTATTTTGGTTAAAATCAGATATTCTAAATGGAGGTTCATCATTATGAGTAATATTTTTTATCCTAAATGGTATACTTGTACCATAATCATCCGAAGTGACTGAATCTCCAAGATTACCCTCAAACTGTAATTCAAAATCTGCAGGGTAGAACCTTGAAACATTCATTGCTAATAAACTATAATTGCAATTGCCTATGGTCCAACCAGTAGAATCTTCATTTAAATCATATGGTTTATCTTGAACAATGACTCTCATTCCATCAAAAAGTGGATTATCTGTTTCTCCATTAATGGTTTGTAAGTCTTGAATATGAAAAAACCTATAGCTTACAGTTATTTCTCCTGAAAGCAACAATTCAGAATTTTTAATATAAAAACTACCTATTTCTGCATCTAAAGTATAATCATCTCCAATTTTATAGATTATATCTCCAGAAAAATTCGTCAACAAAACAGGATAAATAGTATCATAAACTGTACTGTCTCCATTATTATTTTCAGTAATCACTATTCGATCATCGATATGATCATAAGAAGCCATAGCAATACTATCTGGAGTGATTTCCAAAGTTTCAATTATTAAGTCTTGGTTTCTGATACTAAACCCTAAAACTTCTTCAGAGTTTAATGTATCAAATAAAACTTGATAATTCACACTGTCCTTTACAGCAAAAGGATCAATAACTTCTACCTCAATTGATCCTGATCCGTAGCCTGAAACATGCTGCATAAATTTTTGACCATCTTCCATTGTATTAGGTGGTACATAACCGATCGCTGGAGAATTAGGTGTCACAATTGCAGCATTTTCACTCAAACTGACAACGTTACCTTTATAGTCTAAATCTAGTGTAACTGAACATTCTGAAGGAGCTATAGGCTGGAGGTTCTCACTCACAGAAAATCCATTATCATAAAAGTCAATATCGTAACCTTTATCATAAGCGGTTACGGCATAATAGTAAGTTTGCCCATTAATCACATTATTTGAATCAACATAAATATATCTTAAACCTTTATCTTCACCCATATCAAATTGGACTCCATTATAACCAATTGGATGGGGTCCATTTAAACCATTATCTAGATCAAAAATTGCAATAGGTTCCTT
>Ga0208277_1002589_pt1 | contig 10190 bp, 10 predicted proteins | sample ETNtaG_5_FD_185782 | JGI IMG/M metagenome (GOLD analysis project Ga0208277, IMG submission 185782) | Marine microbial and viral communities from oxygen minimum zone, Eastern Pacific Ocean - ETNP201406SV205 (SPAdes) (version 2) | ecosystem: Environmental > Aquatic > Marine > Oceanic ...
AATTTTTTATACAAAGGATTCTATTTTTATATGGTTTTCCTATTGAATAGAAATATCTTCTTGCAACTTTGATGCTAGCCTCAGTTGCTTCAGCTCCCGAATTTACAAACATTACTTTGTCAGCAAATGAGTTTTTTGTTATTTTTTTTGCTAATTTTTCGCCTTCTGGAGCTTGAAAAGCATTAGAAATATGCCAAACCTTTTTTGCTTGTTTATTCAATGCTTTAATTAATTTTGGATGAGAATGGCCAAGAGACAGTACCGCAATACCTCCCACCATATCCAAATATTTTTTACCTGAACTGATCGCCTTAGTAATTCCTTAAGGACGGGACTTTGCGTGTTAGACCAATCCATGCTTTCACCATCACTGACATAGGTTTGCTTTAGATTGCTAATAGATAAACTTTCTACCTCTGAAAAATATTTCTTGCTTCCAAAATGCCAAATAGCATCAACCCCTGAATGCTCGGAAAGTACCTTCCCAAGCTCGCCAGGACTGCCGCTAATAATATTTACAACCCCTCCCGGAACGTCCGAGGTGTCAATAACTTGATAAAAATCAAGGCATGCAAGTGGATTTGCTCTGGAAGGAATAATAATCACTCTATTTCCCTGCGACAAAGCCAGTCCAAGGATAGTTATAAATGACAAAAATGGCTCACTCTCTGATGAAATAGCGCCAATTACACCTAAAGGTTCATTGATTGCAAGCGTATTTGCCCTAATAGGAGCTTGGTGAACGGCGCCGTCAAGTTTGTCAGTCCAAGCAGCATAATAAAACAGGCGTTCAATTGCTAAATTTACTTCAATTTCCGCGTCTTTTGGCTCCACAAATAATTCAAGCTTTGCACAAAATTCTGCCTTTCTTTTTGAAAGATTTTCGGCAAGGTAATACATTACTTGGCTACGATTGTGCGAAGTGGTAGTTGACCAGGAGCTAGATAGGTTAGCTGATTCTACGGCATCCCTTATGTCTTTCCTATTTCCAAGCCCTACTTCAGTGACAAAATTTCCATTTTTATCAATTAGCTTGCTACTATATCCCCCATCAGGCCTAACTTGCTTTCCTCCAATATAAAACTTTCTTGTTTGATCGATTGAGCTATCTGCAGTTTGGTCCAAAGTTTTAACTTTTCTGGATTCTTTAAATCGATTTACTTTTTTAGGTGAATTATGACCTTTAGGCTTAAGATACTCAAATATTCCCTCCTTCCCTCCTTCTCGTCCATACCCACTCTCGCGATACCCCCCAAAACCAACTGCTGCATCGAACATATTAGATGAGTTTATCCAAATAACGCCTGCCTTTATCTTTGGAGCCATATCCAATGCAAGATTTATATTTTCAGTCCAGATACTTGCAGCAAGTCCATATTGGGTGTTATTTGCAATTTCAACGGCCTCGTTGGGGGTTCTAAACGTTAAAAAAACCAATACAGGGCCAAATACTTCTTCCCTAACAATTTCCATCGAAGGTTCAGTGTCTGTAATTAGTGTTGGTGGATAAAAACAACCTTTTGCATCACACTTAATATTAGTTTGAAAGACTTTAGCACCTTCTTTCTCGCTTTCAGAAACCATCTGGCCAATCTTTTTTAATTGAGATTGATTAATTATAGCTCCCATATCTACAGATTTATCTAAAGGATTTCCTACCCTCAACTTCTTCATTCGAGCAACTATTTTCCTTTTAACCTTCTCACTGATACTTTCCTGAACTAATAATCTTGATCCTGCGCAGCATACTTCGCCCTGATTAAGCCAGATTGCATCAACCAATCCCTCGACTGCACTATCAATGTCAGCATCATCAAAAATAATAAAAGGTGATTTACCCCCAAGCTCGAGAGTAAGCTTTTTTCCTTTTCCAGCCGTCTTTTTTCTAATTCTTTTCCCAACTTCGGTTGATCCAGTAAATGCAATCTTACCGATTTTATCTTGAGAAATAAGATGTTCACCAGTTTCTCCGTCACCAGTAACTATATTTACTACACCTTTTGGAAGTCCAATCATTTCACAAAGTTTTGCGAAATAAATGGCAGTCAAGGATGTTGTTTCAGCAGGCTTTAATATGACCGAGTTTCCCGCTGCTAATGCTGGAGCAATCTTCCATGAAAGCATCAAAAGAGGAAAATTCCATGGGATTATCTGTCCAGCGACACCAACTGGCTCATAATCTTTAAACTCCTCGTGTAATATTTCTGCCCAACCAGCGTGATGGTAAAAATGTCTAACAACTAACGGAATATCTATATCTCTAGTTTCTCTTATAGATTTTCCATTTTCCAAAGTCTCTAAGACAGCCAATAAACGTGAGTTTTTTTGGATAACTCGAGCCAAAGCATAGAGATACTTTGCCCTTTCATGGGAGTTTAGGGAAGACCAGCGTTTTTGAGCAGCAACAGCAGAAGTGACTGCCAATTTAATATCTGAAAGGTTTCCTTTTGAAATCTCTGCAAGAAATTTTCCATTTGCCGGATTGGTTGTTTTAAAAGTGTTGGACGGTTTGGTAAATTTACCATCAATAAAATGCCCAAATTTTCTTTTATTTTTTTCAAGCCATTCCAAAGCGGCAGCATCACTTTCTAAAGCTTCTCCATAACCCATTTCTTTGAATTCTTTTGCAATGCTCAAATCTTGACCTCTCATGCAATTCCGTGTCGGTTAAAGGCTGAATAATTTCCAGTAGAATAAAATTCTAATTGCCTCTCAATGTCTGCTAAAAGAGAAGATGCCCCAAATCTAAATAAATTAGGGGTTAGCCAATTTCTCCCAAGTTCTTCTTTAACTAAAATGAGATAGTTTATACTATCTTTAGCTTTTGAGATTCCTCCCGCTGGCTTATATCCAATTCTCTGGCCAGTAAGTTCATAAAAATCCCTTATAGCACGAAGCATAACTAGCGTGACAGGCAAAGTGGCATTAATGCTCTCTTTTCCAGTAGAGGTTTTAATAAAATCTGCTCCAGCCATCATACAAACCCATGAAGCTTTTGCTACATTTCTTAATGTTCCAAGCTCACCAGTGGCAAGAATAGTTTTTAAATGGCTTGACCCACATGCAGATTTATATTCCTTCACTTCGTCATAAAGCTTTTTCCAATCACCATTTAGGACGTGCTTTCTGGATATAACAACATCTATCTCGTCTGCTCCGGCAGCTACAGATTCATGTATCTCTAATACTTTAAGCTTAAACGGAGTTAATCCGGCAGGAAAGCCTGTTGAAACAGCAGCTATCGGTATTTCAGATCCTGCTAAAGCGGCTTTTGCGTGTGTAATCATATCATGATAAACACAAACAGCACCCACATTTAAATTTAATTCCTCTACATCCAATGAATCAACGAGGTCTCGCTTTATTGGCGCTTTCGCTTTTGCGCACAGGCGCCTAATTCTTCCTGGTGTATCGTCACCAGATAAAGTTGTGAGGTCAATACAGGAAATAGCCTTCAAAAGCCACGCTACCTGGCTTTCCTTTTTTACTGCCCTTCTTTTTATAGCTGTAGCGCAACGCCTTTCTATAGCACTCATATTCACACTTATATCAAGGAAAAGTTTTTCGTCGTACGGTAATCCTTGATTTCTAAGTTCATTTAATGAATGGTGTTTTAAAATTTGGTCCATTGCCGTCTATTAATTCAAATTAGAAAATATTTGGAGTACATAAGTGAGAAATCTCTAAGATGTCAAAAGAAAAGTTAATTTTTTATTTTGGTTATGGCTCAAACATGTCTTTAGAATACCTTCAAGGCAGGCGCGGGGTTTACCCAGTGGAGAGTTATCCTGGGGTACTTAAAGGCTTCAACCTTATTATGAATATGGAAGGTCCAATTTTTCTAGAGCCGAGTTTTGCAAATATTATTAAGAATGAAAATGGAACAGTTGAAGGCGTGCTTCATCTGATATCGAAAAACGAATTGCAGAAAATTATTAATACTGAGGGTGAAAATTATGAATTGACAGAACTATCAGTTAAACTAAACGGCGAAAAAGTAAATGCCAAGACATTAATTTATAAAGCCTCCTCCAGTATTGATACACCCCCTTCTCGACGATATATGAGAATTCTTATTAAAGCCGCCAAGTCTTCAGGGCTTAGTACCGAATATATTTTAAGCCTGGAACAAAGGCCTTATGTGTACTACCCAATTTTATCTGAGATATATGCAATTAGAGTTTTTTACTGGGTCTGGTCTAGATCTCGTATAAAGACCTGATATAGTAAAATTCAAAACGTAAAATATAATACTTTAACCGCTAAAAGATAAAGGAAAAAGGATATGACTTTATTATCTAGTACAGCTTCCTGGGCCGATGAGGAACATAGAATGTTTGCTGAATCAGCTTCAAAGTTTTTAGAAATTGAACTGAAGCCAAATATCGAAAAATGGGCGGACGATGGGTTGGTTGAAAAAGGCTTCTGGGAAAAGGCTGGAGCGATGGGCCTCATGGGAGGAAGTGTGGATGAAACTTTTGGGGGCTCTGGAGGTGATATTTCATATGATGCAATAACAGCATACCTTCAAGCCGCAAAAGGAGACGCTGGTTGGGGATATGGCATTCAAAGCATTGTGATCCATTACTTAAATTCTTATGGTTCAAATGAGCAAAAAGCAAAGTGGTTGCCTCAGCTGGTGAGTGGCAAGAGGATTGCCGCACTTGCAATGACTGAACCAAATTGCGGTTCTGATTTACAATCTATAAAAACTCATGCTGAAAAAGACGGCAATCAATACAAAATAAATGGTTCAAAAACCTTTATTACTAATGGTGGAAGTGCGGACCTTATATGCTTGGCGGCGAAAACTGACCCAAAGCAAGGGTCTAAAGGAATCTCCCTGTTAATGATTGAAACAGATGAGCTTGAAGGTTTTAGACGCGGCAAACCCTTAAAGAAAGTCGGAATGAAGGGCAATGATACTGCAGAATTATTTTTTGAAAACGTCAAAATTCCTCAAACAAATTTGCTTGGGCCAGAGGAAGGTAAAGGTTTTTACCAACTCATGAAACAATTGCCTTGGGAAAGACTTTATATCGGAATAGCTGGGTTAGGCGCTGCCGATTGTGCATTAGAAGAAACTTTAAAGTATGTAAAAGAAAGAAAGGCTTTCGGCAAGAGAGTTTTTGATTTTCAAAATACGAAATTTAAATTAGCAGAGCTAAAGACAAAAACGGAAGTTACAAGATCCTTTATAAATGATTGTATTCAAAAGTTGGTAGCGGGAGATTTGGATGCAGCGACGGCATCGATGGCAAAGTACTGGGGAAGTCAAATTCAAGGCGAAATACTAGATGAATGTGTTCAGCTGCATGGCGGATATGGCTTTATGGCCGAATATCCAGTGGCAAGAATGTGGACCGACGCTAGAGTGCAAAAAATTTATGGCGGCACAAATGAAATAATGAAAGAACTTATTGCAAGATCCCTAGATGACTAGGCGCAAAAATTATATTTAACTTCCTCCCAACAGTTTGTGGGAAAAATCCAAAGGACCTCCAAGGGACTATTCCCAGTATTTTTAAGACCATGGGGTTCTTCTTTATGGATATATATTACCGTATTTTCAATAATTCTTTCTTCACCATCCTTTTTCAGTAGTAACCCCTCGCCACTCCTAACTAAATATATTTCCTGAGGCAAATGATGATGAAGTTCTAGTGATGATTGAGTCGGAATTTCAAGAATTCCGCATGATATTCCACTACTTAAAACTAACTTTGAATCTACCAATAACTTCCACCTTAAAGGAGCGTAATTCTCATTACTACTCCACTCTACGTCTTTTACGTTGGTTACAAACATATTTTACCCCATCTTGCTAATAAGTTATTGAACTAGCTTACCGGATAAATTAAAATCTGTTAGAACGCCAATAACTTTTTTGAGAGAAATAATGAAGATCAAAGTCATCTATTTTAATTTTCCATTTTGGAGAGCAGAAATTTCCAGAATCTCTCTATTTTACGGGAATATTCCCTTTGAAGATGTCCGAATATCATCAGATGACTTTGCACACGTAAGAACAACTGGTACCCTGCCAGATGGCACGGTTATACCAACTAAAGCCTTGCCCTGTCTTTCAGTGGATGGTGTGAGTTTTTGTCAAACCGGTGCAATAGCTAGATTCTGTGGAAAGTTAAGTGGCCTATATCCAAATGAAAATAACGTTAATTGCGCCCTAATTGATCAAGTCATTGATATTTGTACTGATATTACAAATTGCATTTCCTACCCGATAAATACTGAGGGTGAGGCAAACCGAAAGAGTTTCAGAGAATCTCTTTGTGAAAAAGATGGAAAATTATCAAAGAACTTAAATTCACTAGAGTCGATTGTTGAGAGGCAAAATTGCAAAACTAAAGATATACTTTTTTTTATTGATGACAATCTTTCAATAGGAGATTTGGCTATCTGGGGTGTCGTTAAGTGGTTAAAATCAGGAGTGGTAGATTTTATTCCAACCTCGTTAATAGACAAGTATTCCAATCTAAACCGTATACTTAATAGTGTTTCAAAAATTCCTAAAATTAAAGAGTGGCAAGATAAGAAACATTAATTTTCTAAAATAAGAGTTTCAAGATATTTTCTCTAATATCAGATCTTTATCAAAGTTTGCACCGCAAAGTAAAATAACGTTATTCTTTCCCTCGTATTCCTTTTTTTTCTTTAGATACCCAGCTAAAGCTAATGCGGCAGAGCCTTCCACTAAAACTTTTTCTTTCCACGCCAAAATTTGAAGGGATTCCAAAATTTCAACCTCAGAGCAGTGAATAATTTTGTCAATAACCTGAGTGGCTATTGGAAGTGTTAGGGAATCCTCATCTACTCCACCTGCGCAACCATCCGCTAAGGTTTCTAAATGCTCAGTTTCAACAATATTTCCGGCACTTATACTTGCAGCAAGCGCTGCAGAATTAATTGCACTAACCCCAATAATTTTAGCATTAGCTGAAAAACTCTTTATTACGGAACCAATGCCCGAAATCAGCCCTCCTCCACCCATTGAAACGAAGATATTATCCACTTCAGGTTGCTGCTCAAGGATCTCCAGTGCGATTGTTCCCTGTCCAGCCATTATTAAATTATCGTTATAAGGGGAAACATAGGTGTAATTTCCAGAGGAAGCTAATTCACGAGCTTTCCTCTCTGCCAAGCCTGAATCTCCAGGATTTAATATAGTTTTTGTTCCAAAGCTCTCAATTTTAGATAATTTTGCCCTTGATACATTTTCTGGCAATACGACTGTCAACTTGTGTCCGGTTGTTTTTGCTGCGTATGAGCACGCTATCCCATGGTTTCCTGAAGAAGCTGTGATAACAGGACTGACGGTAGGTAATTTTGAAAGCTTTGACAAAGCTCCTCTCACCTTAAATGAGCCGGTAATTTGAAAATTTTCAGATTTATAGAAAACTTGAGTTTTCTCTGATAGCTCTAATTTGGATGGTATAAGAGGTGTTTTAATTATATCAGCACTAACTCGATTTCGCGCTTCGATACAATCGTTTGCCAATGACGAAATTAGTTTAGAAACAGCCATTTATTCCTCCTTAGTACTCGCCTACACCAGAACCGTTCCAGTTATTGCAATATCTTGAGGCGCAATACCTGTAAGATCAGCTATAGTGATGGATTCCTCAGAAATTCTTCCACTTTCGGTCTCATTAAAAATATTCCCAATCTCTATGGGTTTTAAGTCAGAGTGTGTTTCTTTTATTGCTTGAAACTCTCCATGATCCAGAGATTGGGAATTTAAATCAGAAACGAGAAGATCTGCTCTATGCAGAAGATCAGTATCCAGCTCTCTTTTTCCTAAACTATCTGCCCCAATTGCGGTTATATGGGTTGAAGCTGATACCCATGAATTTCTAACTATATGTTCTGTTGAGGGTGTCGTGGTTATTATTATATCAGCTTTTTTTACTTCTTCTTCGAGGTCCGTAGCAGGCTTTATTTCCAAACCTTTAGAAGAAAGGTCTTCACAAGCCTTCTTAGCGTTCCCCAAAGATCTGCCCCATACCGAATATTGATATATATCTGGGCTTAGGCGTGACAAGCAGTCAGCCTGAAATCTGCATTGAAGTCCTGTACCAATAAGTAATACATTCTTGGCATTTTTAGGAGCAAGCTCAATAGTTGTAATCGCTCCCCCAATACCAGTTCTCATGTCTGTCAACCACCCCTCATCCTTGAGTAGTGCTACAGGCTCGCCTGACATGGCACTAAAAACTACCATAACTCCATTTGATGATGGCTTTCCAAGCCTGGGATTATCATAAAAACCTGTTGCGATCTTAATAACAAAAAAATCATCACCTTTGATATGTCCAGACTTAATATGGCAATCCCCATTGTTATCTGGGAATGCAATATGGCCAACAGGAGCTATACTTGCACTATCTGTAGATGCGGATATATATGCCATTCTTATGGCCTCAACGGCCTTATCAAAGTCAAAGTTATTTTGAATATCTCTTTTATCTAAAATTCGCATGATAACCTATTATCTTTCCTCGATTAAAGTTAGAGAGCTTCCTTCAACCTTTCCAATTTGTTCGAGATCATCAAGAGTCAGGTGATCAAAGCATCCTACATTTACTCCCATTGCATCTGCGGATCGCCTTTTGTGGTGAGTGTAAATTCCACAGATTTTGCAAAAATAATGTTTTGCTATCTTAGTGTTCCATTCATAAAGTTTTATATGCTCTTCACCTTTTAAAAGGTTAAACTCCTCAGTTTCTATTAGATTAATTACAGTTCCTTTTCTTTTGCAAAGGGAGCAATCACATCTGACTGTCTTTTTAAAATCAGATTCCACCTCAAAAATTACAGCTTGGCAATGACATGATCCTTGATACTTAGTCATTTCTTGTCCTTTTAAAATTTAATTTCCATTTACTACAGTATTACTTATAAGACCCTTAAGAACAATCGAAAGTTGAAATAGTCATGTCTTCTTCAGCAAAAGGATACGCTGCATCGAGTAGCACCGATGCTTTGACCTTAATAAAATTCAAACTAAAAGACCTTTTGCCTGATGAAGTGGAAATTGCCATAGATCACTGTGGATTATGCGGAACTGACTTAAGTTACATAAAGGATAAATTTCAGATAACTGAGTACCCTTTTATAGGCGGTCATGAGATTGTTGGTAGAGTAGTAAAATTAGGATCCAATGTTACTGATTTGTCATTAGGTCAAAAAGTAGGTATCGGATTTTATCGTGGGTTTTGTAATTCATGTTCCTTTTGCAACAGTGGAAATGAAAATTTGTGCTCTTCAAAAGAATCTACTATCGCGTCTTATGGCGGCTTTTCTGATAAAATAAGAGTGCAAGGAAAAGCATGTATTAAAATACCTAACACCATGAATTATAAAGATGTGTCGCCATTGCTATGTGCAGGCATAACAGTATATAGTCCGTTAGTTGAATATAATGTCTCCCAATCAAGTAAAGTTGCAGTTATTGGCATTGGAGGCTTGGGTCACATAGCTGTAATGTTTTTAAAGAAGTGGGGTTGCGAGGTTACGGCTTTCACAAGCACAGAGTCTAAAAAGGCTGATGCCTTACAATTTGGAGCAGATAGGGCAATTGGAACCTATGACACTGATGAAAAGTCTCATTTTAAAGAATATTTTGATCTTATCTTTAACACGATTGAAGAAGATTTAAATTGGAATGAGCTCTTAAATCTTTTGAAGCCAAATGGAAGGCTTCACTTTCTGGGACTACCAAAAAATAAGATATCTTTTGACATTATAAATCTACTTAGATTCCAAAAAACTATCTCGGCTTCAATAGTTGGTAGCCCATCTAGAATTTCAAAAATGCTTAACTTTGCTTCAAAGAACGGCATTTCACCAGAAACTGAACATTTTCATTTCTCTGATATTAATAAAGCAATTAACAGACTTAAGGAAGGTAAGGTTAGGTATAGAGCTGTTTTGAGCTGGAATACCTAGCAGAACCTAAGCCGCCGAACCAATTATTCTAGGTGCCAGAACTCCTTCCGCGATTGCGACATGAACATTGCGTGGAGCTCTGCCAATCCCAATATTATAAAAGGTAAATCTGGCCTTTTTAAATCTTCTGACAGGTCTTCACCTTCACTATTTACTTTCCAGAAATTGAGATAATATATGGAAATAATAAAGTATTGCTTTAAAGAAAAGTTATTTTTTACGAT
>Ga0208277_1002594_pt1 | contig 10187 bp, 8 predicted proteins | sample ETNtaG_5_FD_185782 | JGI IMG/M metagenome (GOLD analysis project Ga0208277, IMG submission 185782) | Marine microbial and viral communities from oxygen minimum zone, Eastern Pacific Ocean - ETNP201406SV205 (SPAdes) (version 2) | ecosystem: Environmental > Aquatic > Marine > Oceanic ...
TCATCTTCTTTCGAAGGATCAGTGTATCGGTGACCAGTTTGAGCCCCGTCCATTTTCCGGGCCCGCAAGCTTGACCAGTGATCTGTTACGAACTCTTTCAAGGATGGCTGCTTCTAAGCCCACCTTCTGGTTGTCTTCGACCACGGACGCCGTTTCTGATTAACACTTAACTGGTACTTTGGGACCTTAACACTGAGCTGGTTTATTCACCTTTCGTCACGGTAGCTTACCCACCGTGGCTCACTCCCCGCTTCTACGGCGATAACAACTTCGGAGTTTGACAGCGTATCGAGGGATTGCTCCCCCTAAATACCCAATCAGTGCTCTACATCATTATCTACCTCAACGGAGATCTACCTGCGAGTAGTCTCGCGCGGAACCTGCTATTGCCCATCTCGATTGGACTTTCACCCCTATACCCAGCTCGTCCGAGCGATTTGCAGATCAGCAACGGTTCGATCCTCCACCCAGCTTTCACCGGGCTTCAATCTGGCCAGGAATAGATCGACGGGCTTCAGGTCTCCCACCATTGACTTCGGACGAGCACATCCCGTCCCTGACCGCATAAGCGGCTGCGGACTTGTCGGTTTCCCTACGGCTTCGCAGATCAACTGCTTAACCTCGCCAATGATCAGAACTCCCAGGGGCATTTTTCGAAACGCACGAATACACGCTGCTCATATCATCGCTTTCACGCATATTCAGCCTGTTCCCGACTGGTTTCAGGTTCTTTTCACATCCCGCCAAGGATACTTTTCAGCTTTCGATCACTCTACTTGTCAACTATCGGTCTAGAGTAGTATTTAGGATTGGAGGTTTCTGCCCCCCATATTCACGAGCGATATCCAACGCACGCTACTCAGGAATCTGTCACAAAGCCATATCATTTGCATGTACGGGGCTTTCACCCTCTATGGCACGCCATTCCAGGCGATTTCCATTTCCATGATTTAGGCTGAGACAGTCCATACCCCACATCTCTCCAAGGTTTCCCAAGGAGATTCGGTTTGTCCGATTCCGTTTTCATTCGCCACTACTTACGGAATCTCGTTTGATTTCTTTTCCTCCCCCTACTGAGATGCTTCAGTTCGGGGGGTTCCCTTTCCTGTTTAGGAATGGCGCATAGCGCCAGGAGGTCCCATTCGGCAATTCGCGGATCCAAGAGATTCATGCCTCTCCCCGCGACTTTTCGCAGCTTGTCACGACCTTCTTCGGCTCTCTAGCCGAGCCATCCCCCAGTCGGGTTGTAGCATTTTTGATTTCTACATACCCACTATAACACATTTATTTTGTGAGGACTGAACACATGTTCAGTCGTCTCCTCTGGTGTCCAGGCATATCGATTCTATCTGGTCTCTCAGAACACTTCGTCTCCCCGCGGGGCGGAGCGTTCTCGACCACTTCCCCCTGTATGTGCCCATACAAGGGTGCACCAAAAGCAGGCGTGCGACCTACCTTCCGTATATGAACGATGCGGGTCGTTCCAATGGGGGTAAGAACGCGGTATAGAGAGCCGAAAAGACTCATACATCGGTACTATCAAAAATATGTTCTATTCCAAAGGGTAAATTTTCAATAGTATTTATTGAAGATTTAGTAGGTTTTTCATGAGAATTTTGCTTGTTTTCAGAAGGGCCGTCCTCAATACCGAAAGGCAGACTACCTTTCTGCAAGTCGACTTCAACAAGTTCAGGATGAAGATTTTCATTATCAGGTGAGTGCTCTAATCCAAAAGGGAGTTCACTATTCTCATGCTCAATGTGCTTAGCCGGAGGTAATTCTGCACTATGAGACGGTGCGTGACTGATACCAAATGGCAATCCTGATTGTTCCTGTTCAGAATCTTGGCCAAGGCCAAATGGCAGATCTACAGAACCCTTAATATCCTGTGGATTTGTAGAATCAATTCCTACTTTTTCTTCGCTCCCACAAAGACGGCATATACCCGATTCATCCAGAACCATGAGGCATACCGAGCAGGTTTGCATAACCGTTCTGTCCATTAGTGATGTTTGATGGTATCGTATTGATTAATCAAAAATCATTCCAATTCAAAGTCAGGCGGGCTATTTGGACGTGGACCGTATACTAGTGGAGTTAGTGAAAGGGAGGCTATGATCATAATTGCTATGATTGCCATTGGAATAAACTCGTTTGACCATTCTATTGCATACCTTACAACACAATATGCAGTTGCCAATGTGACGCTAAGTATCATAATCGGGAATCCGGTTTTGAAGAATCTATTGAACGATATGTCGTGACCTGCCTCTTCTGCTAAGCCAGCGGCTACTACGTTTGCTGATGCGCCAATAATAGTACCGTTGCCTCCTAGGCAGGCACCAAGTGCTAGTGCCCATGCTAATGGACCCAGGGCTAATCCTAGTTCAGGATCAGATGCCAATTCAATTACCACTGGAACCATTGTTGCAGTGTAGGGGATATTGTCAATGAATGCTGAAGCGATTGCAGACACCCATAGTAACAGCAAAACTGCTACCATCAAACGATTACTCTCATCGGCTTGAGAAATTGTATCAGATATACCCTCAGCAATGGCGTCGATTAGACCCATATATTCAAGCCCATGAATCATAATGAATAGGCCAGCGAAGAAGATTATTGTCGTCCATTCGACCGAATCTAATTGCTCTTCGACATGGTGAGGTGAGGTTACCAGTAACATCAGCACAGCACCGCCAATTGCAATTGTGGCCACGGTGAAAATAGGGTGATGAAAACTTGAATGGGCAAAGAATGCGAAAATGACTAGAGCTAATATCGCTCCAGATTTTTTCAATAACTCCACGTCTTTAATTGGATACCTTATTTTTAGCAATTCGACATTGCGATGTGTTTCCCCAGACAAACCATCTGTTTCCAACTTCTTTAACAGCCAAAAGGAGGGAGCCATACAGATTACTACAGCCGGACCAACATGAATAATGAAATCAATGAAGGATATGCCTTGGTCTGCTAAAATTACGTTCGACGAGAGTGCTTGTGGAGACAGTTGGGCCCCGATGATAATGTTAGGAGGGTCTCCGATTTGGGTTGCAGCCCCACCAATATTAGAGAACATAACTTCGGCGATAATAAGTGGAATTGGTTCAATATCTAGTACTCGGGCTATTTGTATCGTAACTGGGACAATTAGAAGAATGGTAGTCACATTATCTAGGAAGGCTGAGAATACAGCGGTGATTGTACATAAGATAAACGAAAGCCTCCAAATCGATCCTCCGCTCAAGGCATACGCTTGCACCGCAGCCCACTGGAATAGACCTGTTTTACCTAATATATCGACAATTACCATCATACCGATTAACAGACCAATGGTTTCCTCATCAATCCAGGTTACAACCGTACCTAAATCGGGACCATCTCCAATTGTGTGGAGCGCTAACACCACGACCACACCACCTATTGCAGCAGCTAATGCTCTGTGTACTAATTCAAAGATAATCAGAGCATAAACGCCCAACAAGATAGCAAAGGCGGCTGGAACTGCCCAACTAGGCATTTCTGGGGCCACCCATTGGTCGCTACCGGTAGTAGCACCTAAGACGCTTGGAATGAGGAAGGTGGTCAATAAAGTAGGTAGAATCAACCTTTGGCTTATACCCGTCGTGCTCAATACCTTGCTCATAGTATAACGCCCTATTGATTAGCATATAGATAATACTAACATCAAGGCTTCCAGAATACTGCTACATTACCCCTATGAAAAACTAGATTAGACTCGGTCATTTTTGCTATTTCAGAGAATAAATTGCTTCTTTCCGTTGCATTTTCAACAATCCCCTTGTTTGCTTTTATTTTGACCAAAGTACGATTATTTAATTGATCGATTAGTTCCTCAATAATGGCAGTGGTGAGTCCGTTCCTACCGACCCTTACAGAAACTATCAGGGAACTATCATTGGCCATCCGTTTTATGTGATTAGGGACTGATTTCATGGGACTTTCACCTTGTTGATATTTCTACGATGTACTCGACCACAATCTAAGCAGGTGAGTCTTCGAATCCCATCTTGGATTCTGACTCTAGTATTCTCCCCTGGTCTCAAAATTGTATTGCAAGACCTACATATTATTTCTCGGATATTTCGTTCGGGCCTTACACCATGCCGTTTTGAAACCCTCAGTAAATCTCTAGCAGCCACGTCAGAAATTTCCTTATCCAATTCCACTATTAATTTGGATAGGTGATTGATGGAATCTGTAGCTTTATTTTTCCTACTCTTCGAGCCTCTACCTCTTCTTCGACCCGCCATATCCACACCTTAAAAAACCCTAGAAATTGCGGATTCGACCGATTTTCCTACCTGTTCAATTGAGGCATTTCCCTCTATGCGGATTAGTAATCCTCGCTCTGAGTACCAATCTGCTAGCGGAGCCGTTTGAGTATGATAGGCATCTAACCTAGACCTGACAGTTTCCTCGGTATCATCTGGCCTTTGGATTAGCCGGCCTTCAAATTCAGGAGGAGCCGGTTTGAATTGAATATGATAGATTTCTCCAGTTTCTGGATCCATCCGTCTTCCAACTATTCTATCGACAATTGCATCATCAGGAACTTCTATTGAAATCACTGAAGAAACTATGGCTATCTTCTCAAGAGATTCTGCTTGTGGGATGGTTCGTGGGAATCCATCAAAAAGTACTCCTTGGCCTGCGTCATCTTCCTGCAATCGCTCTTGGATTAAGCCGATTATTACCTCGTCTGGCACTAATAATCCTGCATCCATGTATTCTTTTGCGGCCATCCCCATTGGAGACCCTAGCTTTACGGCTGCCCGTAACATATCGCCTGTGGACACTTGGGGTTTACCAGTAAGTTCCACTATCCTACCTGCTTGTGTGCCCTTCCCAGCACCAGGTGGTCCAAAGAGTACTATCGACCCTACCATCGACTCACCCAGTCGCTTCGTAGTCTTAAGACAGTGCCTGAGAATTATCACGTATTCTGTTCGTACCAGAGGTGGCCATAAGCCACCCACTGATCCATTGTCCATCCTTCGGGTAACCCTCCTGGTGGTAGTGGCATTGCTCCAGGAGGTACAGGGACTGGAGGAGGAAGGGACGGAGCAGATGAGGAAATAACATCTGAGATTTCATCAACACTAACCGACTTACTCAACACCTCACCAGCTGAGCCTGTTTCTAGAGCCATGGCCATTCTTTCGGTTTTGGAACCGGAATGAAGTGCAGAACCCGTGGGAATTAATTCCTCATCTGGACTCATGTTGTTTTCAGATTCTTTTCGCATACGCACTAGTACTACACCCAAGCCTGAAAGGACTGCTAGGAACACTATTGCAAGAGTCCACTTAGGCAGTCCAAGTGATACCATCAAACAACCAATACCACTACAGGAGTCGTCTCTAGAACGGGATACTTCTAGAGTGATCTCAGTATTTGTAATTGTAGAAACTTCTCCATTATCTGTAGAGTTAGCCCAAATAACAAAACTTGCCAAGCCAGGAGATGCTGATTTCCGGGGAGAAGCGTACACCGTTATATCTACAGATTCGCCAATTGCAATGTTGTCCACTGATGTTGGAGCAATTTCAAGATTCCAATTAGACAGTTCGCTTGCTTCAAAACTAAACCCAGAAGGTTGGTTACCGAAATTAGTAACAGAGATTATGAAGGTTCCAGAAGAACCTGAGTTGATGTCATTTAGGGTCGTCGAATCAGGCGATAATTCGACGAAAATAGACGGTGTGATCTCCACATTTAATTGGAACGTATGGGTTACAGTTTCCATTCCGGGGGTGACCGCTTCAACAATTACTGGGACGGTTACATCCATCATTCCAACTGGTAAATTACCAGGCACATCCAAACCAACTGTGACAAGCGCCTCACGGTTCATATCTAGTGTCGACGGAATAAGTGATTGGAAGCCACCGACCCAATCCATAGGCAGAGTCCCAATACTCCAAGTTAGAGACAACGGAACGTTTCCAGCATTTCTGACCCATACATCAGTGGTTCCGGTCTGACCTAATGACAGAGTGATAGTAGAGTCTTCGGATGCATCAAGAGCTGCGATTTCCTGAACACTAAATCGGGTTGCGTTTACAACCATATCACCATCAATTAGAGAAGTTCGAATTGTTAGTGTATTCCTAGTATTCATCTCTGCATTTTCTGGCACCATCATCTGAACAGTAACTGTTGCAAACTCCCCTGCCTCAATCGAGAATTGTAATTGTTCTGTCGTTTGCTGTTGACCATAAACTAACTGCGCCGCCCAAGTATTCAATGAGGAACTTACCGTCATTGTAAAGTCCATTCTAATATTGCCATCATTGGAGACGATCACAGAAGTTTCGGACAAATCTCCGTTCAACACTGCTCGGTCTTCTGCAAGTGCCAATGCTCCCAATACGTCGCCTTCTTCGTCTTCTAAATCAATCCTGAATTCATAACTCTCGAAGACTGTTACCGTTGCAATGTCTGTCTTTGAGACTGAGGAATCTTGTACGGATGTAGTTACACAGGTGATATCCTCTGTAACCCCTGCGGCTGGTTGTCCAGCATCCGCGGCAGGGATTCTGACCTGTATCGGAAGCGGTAAGAATTGTAGTCTGCTAAGTGGATCTAAAACCACTGATGAAGATCCACTGTTGCCTATGTTCACAATCCATTGGCTAGGGCTGTCACAACTCACTGAATATTGTGTCTCTCCATTACCGGTATTTCTTATTGATAGAGAATATACTGCAGTTTGTCCTGGTTTGGCCCCTAGATCATTTCCAGTTCCTGCTAGAATGGTGAAAAGTCCTTCTACTCTTTCAACTACAGAGGTAATTCTGATGGTGTGTGAAATTGTTGGTGCGTCTTTATCGAATATATTCAAGTCATTAACGAAATTACCAGGTAAGGCGAATCTAGGACCTGCGGGGTTTTCTAAGTCCGCATCGACATCTTCCAAAGTTAGTGTGACAATTCTTGAGTCACCCACATCACCGGATGCTGCGAGGTCCCAGGGGCCTGTTTCGTTGAGTAATTTCCACCATTCGTCAATAGGAGATTGTAAAATTCCTTGATCGTCAACTCTCTGAACAGGAGTAACAGATAGGCCAACCGAAATAGCAGAAGTTCCTTCATTTTGTAACATGAATTCGTAAGTCAAAATACTACCTGTACTTGGGTCTAATGTTTTAGTCAGTGCCTGTTCTAAATCAGATGGAGTTAAAGGAATTGAACCATCATCCATTAGAGGGGTTATTCTAACTCCAATTTGAGAGATTTGGACAGTTAATTGATAGTGGTTATTGTTGATTCCGTTATTTTCATCATTTAATTCAACTACCGTGTCTTCAGTATCAATCCTCAATTCCAATATATGTTCACCGGTTGTTTGGAATACGTGAGGGAAAGATAGAGAGTTGGTCACCCCACCACCTAAAGAAGTCCTATCAGATGTATAGAGTATTGTCCCTTCAGTGAGGTCCTCAATCTCAATTGTATAGGCACCACTAGCTTGTGATGCTTGGTTTCGCCACGCGGCCTCTACTAGGATTGTATCCCCCTGTAAGGGTGCTAAAATCGAGGTACTCAATGAGCCTTCAAAGACCGTCAGGTCTGCTACAGATTGCTCTTCCAATAATCCACTAGCTACTAAAGCAAAACCTTGGACAAATCCTCCGGCATTACCAACAGAAATAGTCCAAACGCCAGAATTACCGGCTGGAATCTTAATTCTCTCGATATTATTCAATCTATCAGCGGCCCCTCCCGTGGTTGAGTAACCATTGGAAAATACATTTCCATGGTACACTGTTCCATCGGGAGCGGTGGCTGTTAGATCTAGGTCGTTGACTAATTTTACAGCGCTTTGGTTTGCGATTGTAGAGGCTTCTAAATCCACCCAGGCTAAAGTGACGTCGAAATTAGTAGTCGAATCTAGAGTGAAGGTGTAAACGAAACTATGTCCGGGATCTATTTCTCGGCTGTCATCGTATAGTAAATCCAAATCCGTCCCATCTTCATTCGGGGTAATTGAATTTGCAACGTTAATCTGACCCCAGCCCTCCGAGGGATTAGGAATATTTGCTGTACCAATATCCTCCGCCCCGTTAATCAGTAATGCCTTGATTAAATCAGAACGTGGTTCGGTAATTCCAGCATCTGTTCTAAGATATTGACGTACCATTGTAGCACCACCTGCGGCTACCGCAGTTGCCATTGAAGAACCATTTAGGGCCATGTAAAGAGGGGTCGAACCATCGGAATGAGTAGTAGAACTACAGGACTCGCCTTGCGCACTACTCGCCTCCTCTGCTCTAGCTGAACATAACATAACTCCCGGCGCCACCAGGTCTGGTTTGATTCTACCATCCAGTGTAGACCCCTTAGAGGAAAAAGAAGGGACACTTCCTTCTGGATCTGACCCCAAGGAACCTGTTGTTGAGGCACCAATGGTGAGGACATTCTTAGCTGAGCCCGGTGGGGTGACAGTATTTGCACCATCTTCACCAAGATCACCTGAAGAAAAGAGGGCTAAGAAGCGAGGGTTATCGACGATGAATGCGTCCGCCGATCGTGAATCTGAGCTGTATTCTCCAACTAAATTTTCGTTGCCCCAAGAATTAGTTTGAATCCTAGCAGAATTCTGCCAAGCATGGGAGAACATATCGTACAGTGAACCCCATCTGGCTAGAATCCCGGAAGAATCAACTTCTAGTTGGTAGAAGTGAAATGTGGCGGCTGGCACCATCCCCAAAGCCGAAACGTCACCTGACCCATCTCCAAGAAGAGTTGCAGTCACATGGGTGCCATGGCCAGAATTGCTGTCAAGGGCTGAATTGTCTGGTCCAAATTGATTGTAAACACCCCTAACTCTACCGTCAAAATCGCCATGATCTGCATCGATGCCGGTATCGGAAATTGCGATAACTTCACCAGTTCCGTTTAGAGTGTTTGCAGAATTAACGAGGGCTTGGTTAATCCCTGAAATATCACTTGCAATCGAATTATGTATTGTCAACTTGGAGGCTTGGTGGATATGCAAAATCCGTCCATCCATGGCAAGAATCGGAATCCAGATTGCATTAACCGATTTTGGCTGACAGAGGTGAGAGTCACAAATATCCCTAAGATTTTCATTTACAGATATAGATTCAAGATCAGATTGTAATTGCTTGAGTTCTTGGATTGATAAATCAGGTGCAGGACTAATGTCGAGATCTACAGTTATTGCTTCCCTTCCAGCTATACTTGCCACCTCAGGGCTAACCCTCCATGAAATCGGTAGTTCGCCTGCCCATCTTACCCCCTCCATAGAACCCAATTCGTGAAGAGTTATCGCTGAGTTGTATTGAATCGGAATTCTAATTATGATGGTGTCATCAGGAATTGATTCTATTATGATTAGACCACTCTCCTGTAAGTTTTGTTGAAGCGTGGTCAAGTCTGCTGATTCAGATTGCACAAGGGCGAATCTTGTTCTATCTAGTGCTTGAAAATCGACAATATTTTCTGGACCGAGAGGTATCGGTTGTAGAATAGGGTCAAAACTACCATATGGGGAATGGATGAGTCCTGAAGTTGTCTTTAATTGATGTATACTGGGTGAGACGCTGGAAAAAGGCCGGAATTCAATCTCTGATTCTTCCTCTTCGCTATATTCAGAAATAATTTGATGGTTGGAATTAGTGGCAGAAGTGACACCTATGGACCATCCACTCAGTAAGAGCATGAACAGGGTAATTAGTACAAGCCGGCGGTCATTCACAATCTATTCGGAGAATTGAAGGGCTTTTGACCGTTCATGTTGATTGACCTATGGTCAAGTCAAAAAAATACTCAAAAAATACAATCAAAGACCGTAATAGGCGTCGATTGCAGCATCGGTTTTTGCAACCGAAATTTTCCAATCTGATTCAGCTCCCATAAGTGCACGGATACAATCGACATTCTCAGGAATTACGTCGCTTTCCTGATGTATCGCTTGGAAATAATATAAGCGGTTTTCGACTAATTTGACTCCGTCTTCCCAGACAAATATTTCATGTAAATCACCCCACTTTCTCCCAATGTCGCGAGCCATTTCCATTACCTCAGCGGTTGTGGTGATTCTATTTTCCTCCCCATGCATGACAATTACTCGAGGTTGTTCTTTCCACATTTCGATAATTGATTCTGTAGTTAGCCCGTGCCCTTCCGGCAAA
>Ga0208277_1002595_pt1 | contig 10186 bp, 7 predicted proteins | sample ETNtaG_5_FD_185782 | JGI IMG/M metagenome (GOLD analysis project Ga0208277, IMG submission 185782) | Marine microbial and viral communities from oxygen minimum zone, Eastern Pacific Ocean - ETNP201406SV205 (SPAdes) (version 2) | ecosystem: Environmental > Aquatic > Marine > Oceanic ...
ATACTCCATCTAATGTAACAATTAAACTCTTAGCATTAACTGGTGTAAATGCAGTACCATTCTGATCTAATACTTGGAATACAGTTGTACCAACTAACTTACCATCACTATTATATGTTCCATCAAATGCACCATTTAATGTGAATGGAAATCCACGAGTTGCTTGGAAATTAAACTCTGAGTTAGAAGCAGATCCAGAACCTCTACGTATTCTCTGGTTCTCTACTTTCTGAATTGTTTGTGTAATTACTCTCTTTGTACTTTCAACTGTTATCTTATTCTTATCAGGATCCCAAAGTTGAATTATACTGAAGTGTGCATCTTTAGGTTGAGATACAGGCATTTCTGCTGCTGCATCAGTCTCAATATCAACCTGACCAAATAGTTTGAAACCAGCAGGATGAGTAGTAGACTTAATTAAGTCTCTCCACTCCGTAATTGATGTCTTTGACTTAACAACATAAGAATAATCTTGATAGAAGAAACTATCAGTAAGTTTCTGATTAGAAACTCCCAATCTTCCTCTATCAGATTTAAAGTATCCTAGATTATCATAGAAACTTGTAATATCTTCAGCAAATGAAGTAACAAATACAGCGTTAATAGTAGCAGTAGTCTTTGTTGTAACTGCTTCTATTAATGCATTTCTAAAGATACCAGATATATTCTCTATCTTAAGTAAATTAGACCCTTTACGCCACTCAGAAACATTTGCTCTTGCAACTTCATTACCACTAATCTTTTGAACTATTACTTCACCTTTTTTGAAATCTCCAGTAAATCCTTTAAGAGATAGAATACTCTTAGAATTGAAATCTGAAGATACTGTTTTATCTAAATGGAATGCTCCACCATTTTTAATAATAGAAACACTCTGAGGAACACCAATAGTATTACTTTCAGAATATGCTTCCACATCACCTTCAATAATTTCTATCTCAGGAGCAAATGTATATCCCTTACCAGGATTAACAATAGTAATAGAGAATATCTTACCATCTCTAGAAACTATATTAAATTCAACTCCAGAACCATCACTATTAGTAACTACAATTTTTGGATTAATATAGTTAGAACCAACATCATCAATTCTAACACCTGTAATAGTATCAATATTCGTATCAAATAATATAGTTGCTTTTGCTTTAAAATTAGCATTAGGATCACATCCCTGTATAACAGGAACTTTCTTATAATTTAAACCAAGATTAACAACTTTAACACTATCAATTTCACCAATACAAAACTGACCTTTAGTTGTATACTTTATTGTTCCTGAACCGTCCCAAAGAGGATTGCCAACCAAATCATATACAAAGCGATTGCTAGTAACATAATTAACCTTCTTAACACCTTGTAATGGATCTGTTACTATCTTAAAATACTTACCATCAGAATCCACAATACCTTTCTTATCAAAATAGTAGAAGTTTGTAAAATCTGTTCCTACTTTAGTTTGATAATTATTTGTTTCTAATCTAGATCCAAAACCAAACTTAACATCTGTATAAGAACCTGTACTTCCTGGTAAAACTGTAGAAGCAAACTTCTCTACAGTAACAAGGTTATAATTCTTACTTGGACTAATATCAAAGTAAGTCCCAGTGAGACTGGAATGAGACGTATCAAACTTATACTTATAGAATTCTTGTAAATCTATGTTAGGGTTTGGTACATATGTACTATCATCTTCTGAGAACTCAAACTTATACTCTATTGGATCGAATGCAGCAACATTTACTGCTTTTCTAGGCAAACTAAAATCAAAGAATGAAGTGTTGATGTTTATATCTTTAGCACTATCTTTCTCTATAGCATAATCAAATATTATAATAGCTTGTTGTGTTGCTGGATCATATGATTGAATATAACCAGTACCAGCACTATTAGTAATTTGATAGTTAGCAGGGAAGTTATATTGTGGTTTGTATAATACTACTTCATGACCATCAAAATGATCTGCATCAATAGTTCCTTCCTGACCTCTATCAACATTCAATGAATCTGTAGTGATAGAAACAACTTTCAATACTTCATCACCAACCTTAACAAGATCATTCTGAGCGAATCCTGTAATATCATCAACAGTTAATTGTGTTGCACCTTTTGCAAATCCAATGTGATCAACATATATTGTTAATCTTGCTGTACTAGTAGATCCTCCAGATCTTACAAGACTTTCATCAGCAACACCAAGGTAATCACCCTGTCTATAACCAGTACCACCATTCTGTATGGTAACATTTGATACAATACCTGCTGCTGAGACAGTAATGCTTGCAGTAGCACCACTACCTGTACCACCAGTTAAAGGAATGTTGGTATATGTATTAGGTGTATAGTCTGCTCCACCATTAAGTATATCATAACGTCCTATACCTGTATCATTAATCGTTGATTTAAATGACCTCGATAAAAATGTAACATTTTGATACAAACGCTTTCTTATGTACCAAGTCTTAGTTTTACTAATATCATCAGGAATAATATCAATTGTTACCTCATCATTAATACCAAGTCCATGATTAGAAGTTGTTTCTACTAATGCAACACTCTGATTAACAATAAATGGTTCTAAGTTATCACTTAAAGAAGTTAAAGTAATAATTCCAGATCCAGAAGTATTAAAGAGATTAGAAGATTGTAAGAAATAAGTATCATCAACAATCCATGTTCCTGTAAGAACTTTAATCTTAACAGTATTTTGATTATTAGTTCCTTCTAATACTTCAGCAGTAGCAATAGGTGCATTAATACCATCAGTAAGACTTAATGTAGCACCTTCTGTATATGAACTATCTTGATCTATTAATAAAGAGAATGTTTTAATGTCAGCAGAGAATGTACCTGTAGTATCAAATGTTCCATTAACGTTCTTAAGAACTATAACATTATCACTTGCTACTGTACCTACTATTTCACCATAAGCACTTGAAGATGGTTGTCTTAATGTATCATTAGCAAACAAATATGCAGTCTGAATTGTAGTTAGTTTAACAACCTTATCTTCTTTGGTTTGTATGTAAGATACATCCTTTCCTTTAATTGAAGAAACAATTGCTTCTACCTCACCACCTTCAGTTCCTCTATTATCAAAATAAACCTTAGAGTTAATAGAGAAATTCTCAGAAGATCTCTCTACATCAATATTATCTACTGTACCAGATTTTACTTCAGATATCTGAGCAACAACACCTTCTCCATTCCTAGACATACCAACGGTATAGAGTCTCTTAGCATTCTTAGGAACATCATTCTGATTAATATTAGAATTGTAATTACTATCTACTGGTAATGAATAGAAATTCTCTCCAATAAAGTATGGGAATTGTGGATTCTGATTACTATCAATAGTTAAGAAATATGCATATGTTCCTTTTGGAAAATCAGGAGTAACACAGAACCTACCATTATTATCATCTAACAATCCACTCTTATGATTATATGTGTAATCATTAATGAAAGTTCCTAAAGGATATGTTGCTGTAGAAGGACCACCAAGACGACTTCCATTAAGAGAATATCCAGAAGTCATTCTCTTAATAGAGGATGTTGCATCTAGTGGGTCTTCATAACCAAAAGCACCATATATGGGGTTACCATCATAAGCAAATCCTATGATAGGTGAATGTGTCTTGATTGCTGGTTCAGTACCAGCACCATTTAAGTTATCATTTAATGTAACTCTTAAAGATTTTGGGTTAGCAACATGAGCATATCCATATTGTAAACCGATATTATAATTTTGGAATAGGTATCCATTCTCAGTATCTAAATTATTTTGATACTTTACATACCTGTTATAATTCCATTCTTTAAGAAGAGGTGTTCCTGTAGCACCTTCTCCTACTGGAATTATATCAACTATAACATTTGCTTGAGTATAAAAGTTTCCTTCTTCTACTTTCTCAAATCCTGAGATCTTACCATCAGTAAGAAGTGTATTAAATTCAGCAAATCTACCTCTACCAGCATTATCTCTGATTCTAACGGTAGGAGGAGATGAATAAAACTCTCCAGCATTGTTAATACTAAGACTAGTTACTCCACCACCTGTTACAACAGCAGTAACTTCGGCATTTCTACCAGATGTGATAGTAATCTCAGGTGTTCTTGGGAAGACATCATCAGTATCAACTATAATACTTTCTACTACGTTACCTGCTAATACAGCTCTTGCCTTATTTGGTACACCATCAATCAAAACATTAGGAGGAGAAGTATATCCTCTTCCTTGTGTATTAATTTTTATTTCTTCTAATTTACCATAACGTATACTTTCTTCGTCCCTGAAACCGTAGGCCAGGACACCGTTTACAAGGACACCAATATCACGTTTTGGAGTTTTATATACTTCTGTTGTTCTAGTTGCTTCTTTCCTTATAATACGAAGAATCTTCTGATCTTTAACTTCTTGTGTTACTGTTGATCCATCTAATATGTCATATGATGGATAACTTGAACTATTGATATAATAATACTGATCATCTGCAAATATAGCAGATACGTTAGTTTGTACCTGATCTAGTGCAGTTTCTACTGCTGTATTAGTTGGAGCAGAAATAGAACCAGTTACAAGTTGCCATCTTGGTTGATTAGTGCCTGTTTGTACAATCTTAGGATCATTTGTCTCAAATCCTGGATTTCCAATCTGAATCTCATCACCAACTGATGAGTATGGATGTGAATCAGAAGGAGAAAGATTATATACAACACCAAGTGTTAATAACTCAACCGTGGTATCCTTTACTATAACTGGTTTATAGACAGATGTGCCTACAGGATAACTTAATGGTGCAGTACCTCTATTCTTAATAATAAACTGAGAGACTGTTTTATCATCAAAAGCAATTACTTCGTCATCTATTAAAATCTCTCCTGTTGGTTCCCAACCAACTGTGGAAAACACATCTACTCTCTTTCCAACACCCTCATTTGAATTGAGGATTCTTTCTAGTTTAGTTTTAGTAGAAATTGCAAATGTTCCATTAACTGTCTCAGGAGCAAGTACTATATTCCATATAGTTTCTCCATCAGCAGTATTATCTGGATATACATTATCTACAATAGCATCTGCATAACCATATTCTTCAGTAGGACTCTGTGCAATCTTCTTACCAACTAATGTTTTAGGATCTCCAGAGATAACCTTAGACTTTAAGGCATATACACTGATCCAATCAGCATTAGATGACTTATATGTAAAATCTTTAGGATTGTATACTTCAGGTTTATTAGTTACATCCTTAGCAATAATTGTATTGAAAATAAATTCAATAGAACTATTTGTTCCTTTTGCCTTATAAAACTTTTGTATGTTCTTAATAAGGGTTCTCTTATCAACTTCACCCTTAAGATACTTTTCAGGGAAAGAACCTAGATATTGACTCTCAAAATTCTTAACTAATGCATACAAGAAAAGACTACTGACATTATATGCTGTCTCACCAGAGTTGTGCGGTGAGGCATTGCTGCTGGAGAAGGATGTACTATCATATAGGTCACCAAGTGTAGTATTACCACTAACACCTCTTACACACTCTCTCAGCTCAGTATCAGTACGTGTAGCATAAAATACAATTTCATCACCAATCTTTACGTATCCGTTTTTCTGTGGAAAACTCGTCGCATCTTGTAGTACAATTGTATCATCAGAACTAGTAATACTAGCATCCAAGATAGTAGACTGTCGAAGAATATTTTGTTCATAATAATCAATGTTAGCATAATCTTGTAAGTTACTGGCAATATCTAAAGGACCACCATGAACTTCCTGTCCTTCATAATATTTTTGAATAAACTTAGTAAAAAGTGGATATTCAGTACTTATGAAATCTGGTAGTTGAGACTCAATAAGAGTTGATATTCTTTTAGTCTTAATTGCTGCCATTTACTCTTTATATGCAACGAAACTGGAATTTGCGATGTCAACGTCAAGATACATCTCGCGAAGTGCCTTGATATCATTAGATAGTGGTTTTACTCTTAGTGAGATACGATTATCAAAGAAACTACCTTTTATAATAGTTAAGTCGTATAATTTAATTTCACCTTTAACATAATCAATATCACCAACTTCCTTGTCTAGAACTACCTTATCACCAGTTGTAGGATCTAGTCTATATAGTACAATTTTCTTGTCTCTATCCTCTAGATACACATCATATGTGGCATGTTCTGTAACTCTAAACCCTGTTGACGACAGGACTGGATCATCACAATCTTGATCAAAGGCATTTTGATAACATACCTCATAAAAGAAAGTAGAATTTAACTGAGGATAGAAATCTCTCCTCATAGTGACAGCAGTTAAGTTAGAATTAATACTGCGATCAACATCATCAATTACACCAGTGAACTTACTATGTCTAAATTTACCTCTAAACTTTTCAGTCCCACTAGTCTCACTATAAGACTGTACTGCTGTTATTACTTGATCTCTTATTTGAGCAGGAGTTGAATCAGTCTTCAACCCATCATAATATATGCTACTTGTTAACTCTACATGTAGTATGGCAGGGTCTAATATTACTGGTTCGACACTAGCAACAACATATTTCTTTAACTCATCAATAATATTATTCTTAGTTAAAGATGTTAAGTAAGATGCATCTTTTGGTTTTAATACTATAAAGACCTTTCCGTAACTAGGAGGTTCTTGTTCTTCTCCACCAAATATAATAATGTCACTGGTAGCAGGATATATGTTACGAACGATAGCACCGTAATCATCTGAGGTTACAGCACGATCTTGTGCTCCATATATCTTAGGAGCATTAAATTTGATCTTCTCTGTAGTCTCTTTCTCTTCGCCTCCAGCAGATGCAACTGATGATATGATGGAAACATCATAAGCACCAGGAGTAACACCCTGAGTGTTCTCTAAGATGCCTTGGAACACAAAGGATTTAACACCATTAGACTGTGAACCAGTTGTTGTGATATAAGAAGCAACAATTCTTGCATTTGCTTCTAATTTTTTACCTAATACACCATCACCAAACTTAATTTCATAACGTCCATCATCTATTTCATCCAAATAGAAGATTTTTGATGTACTATCAACACCTAATATGTTATCTGCAACAAGATATGGTTCATTAAATGATCCACCACTAGGAAATACTGATATAGAAAGAGTATTTGTATCAATATTGGGGTTTTGTAAAATAAATCTTTGATTAGGAGTGGCAGAATTAATAGTCCAAGTGTTCGTTACCATTGTTCCCTCTCTTAAAGGAACATCCGTAAATGTTGCAACGTTATTTGAAACCTGAGCTAATACATCACTTTCAACAATATACTTATAGATTGTATTATCATATGAAGTAATAAATCCACTTCCTTTTCTGAGTATTAGTTCTGTATCCGTAGTATTATTTTGATAGGTGACACTAAACGAAACACTTGCTGTAGGAGAAGTAGTACTCTTTGCTCTGTAACCTAATTGCTTTGCTATTGATACTACGTTGTCCCTGAGAGTGGCAGAATCAATGAATAACTCATTGACAACCATATTCGTATTAAACGCCGTATAGTACGTATTATAGGCGAGTACGTCCAGAAGGTTCGATATAGCAGAACCCTCAAAATCATAATCAGTAAGTTCGTTCTGAGCCTTTAAGAAGTCTTTCAGAGCTATCTTAATATCATTAAAATCTAAATTTGCAACTTGTGTATAAGGCATTTATCTTGTACGCTCTAAAAAGATAGAAATGCTTTGTGGTTTGTCATTCCTTCCTACTATAGTGAAATCTACTTCCACTTCGTATCCGTTGTTTTGATAATCAATATCACATCTAACCACATTTACACGTATTCTTGGTTCATACTTGCTTAAACATTCACGTACTTCATTTTTTATGATAGCAGCAGTACCAAAATCCATAGGTTCAAACAAAGCAGTTTGAAGACCTGATCCCAACTGAGGTTGAAATAGTCGTTCTCCCTTATTTGTAAGAAGAAGGTTAGATATAGATTGCATAATCGCAGCCTTATCCTTCACCACAATCAAGTCATCCGTTACAGGATGTGACTTAAAAGTGACGCTTAGATCTTTAAACGTTTGGAAGGTTGGCATTAAGACACAACAAAGCTATTTCTATTTATCGTCTATAACTAGACTTCACCTGCTCTTATAGGTCCAGCATTGTTAATTCCACCTATACTATAGAAGGTATACTTTAGAAATAACTCTTCTCCTTCTTTAATATCTTTTATCGTCTTAATGTAATATTTCTCGTCGTTGTAATACTTTTCGCAATTAGGGTCATCACTATGGTTAATGAATCCTCCCAAGGGCGTTCTAATTATATCATCATCAATAATATAATGGGATACTCCCAGATACGTACCAAAGGGTATATCGCTCCGCGCAAATATCCCTTGACCCGCAACCGACGAGTCTTTTATATGTAATTCCGTAGGTAATGCTTGGTACATAATAAATTTGTTCGGCGTTTTCGGCGACCTATCCGCTAACGTCCTTGACCTCTTGTACGCTTTTTCGCACCATTACGTGAGGTTGCACTATACTTAGTGTGCTTACCCCTTCCTTGTCTTGTTTTCTTAGGTATTGCTTCAATATAGTCGCCACCTGAGTTCCATGATACTGCTTTTGCCATAATTAAGGGTTTTTAGTGTTTAGTATAATTTTAGGATATCCTCCCATACCTACGATAGGTCTTGGAGACTGTCCTGAGATATTTGCCTGATCCCCAACAACTGCGACCAACTTCCCATTGATATGCACAGTCTTGTTAACAACGGGAACAAGTGTTCGAGGTTCTGGGGGGCATGATGGATATGGAGGTTCTAATATTCTAATCTTTGCTCCTGCAACTAGCACAGGGTCTCCTGGGGATCCCTCTGGAAAGTTTGAAAAGAATCTAGCATTCTGGTTCATTAACTTCACATTAGGAGAAACATAAGGAGCTCCTAGTGCGGATGCAACATAAGAACAATTCATTCCTTCTCCACCAATACTTAATGTATCAACATTACTCTCAGTTGCTATCTGTGCCATTAGACTGCCCTCGCTGTTGCTGCTAGATCTTTTTTAAGACCTTCTACATTATTATGTAGATAATCCAGAGTGTTTGAGAGAGACTCGTGTTCGCCTCCGCTAGGTCGTCGGTACATCAACGATGGCCGCTCTAGCATCGAGATCCGTTGGTCCAGGTTGTTGCACCTCTCTAACAGCGTCAGGAGTGCCTGTTCCAATTTGCTCTGCCTTTCCAGTAACTCTTCCATTATTTTGATCTCCACGTAAAAATGCCTCTGCTGCTCGTGATTCAAACGAGTCACAGAAGCTGTCAAAGTTATCAATCATATCATTGATATTATTAAATTCAGGTTCCATCGTGATTAGGTGTTCCAAATTCCTTTTCGACAAGCATGTTCAACTTATCATTAACTCTATGTAGTGTGCCAGCAATCTCCTGTAATAGACCAATCATCTCATTATGAGGATCATTGCATGTACCATCGGGTTGACAACACTCATGAGCATTCTCATCTGTATGAGGTATCATAGAACCAACTTGGTGATCTACTAAATCTGCATATTCTCCAGCAGTACCAGTACCATTTGCTATTGGCATATCATCCAAAGGATTATGGGGTTCTCCTAGTGTAGGTTCAGTTACATTGATACCTGCCTGACCTGTTGGATCATAATCAGGAAGGTTCGGGGCAGTTTGTGCTACCTGTCCCTGATACTCAGTAGGTGGTTGAGTCACTGGGTTAACATCTCCCAGTACCCCAACGTAATTCGGATCAGATTCGGGGGCGACGTACCCAGGAATTGCATCGAGGTTTTCAGGAATCAATCCAGGAACCTGCACAGTCACCTCAGTACCAGGCACAGCAGCTGCTGCTTTCCTTATATCGTCGTGGAGTTGTTCTGCGGGTGTTGGTCTATCTTCGGGCATGAGTTTCTCTATCTCCTCTTTAGTTTTTATTATATCAGGGATATCATTTGCTGTAAAGCTATAATCGACTTTTTCAGACATTTTTTTGCTGGAAAAATTTTTTGGAATTTCTTGTTTTAAAAATCCAATTTTGTAATTATATTTATCTCTCGCCTGGATACTTTTGTAGGTTAGATAGAAGGTACTTTTTTCGCTTGGCGACCCCTTAATAACAAATAAGGGGGCAAATCACTGCCCCCTAACTGTTAATAACT
>Ga0208277_1002597_pt1 | contig 10179 bp, 7 predicted proteins | sample ETNtaG_5_FD_185782 | JGI IMG/M metagenome (GOLD analysis project Ga0208277, IMG submission 185782) | Marine microbial and viral communities from oxygen minimum zone, Eastern Pacific Ocean - ETNP201406SV205 (SPAdes) (version 2) | ecosystem: Environmental > Aquatic > Marine > Oceanic ...
ACTCGCGCGCGCCGACACCGATCCTCGCGTTCGGCGACGCCATTGCGACGACATCTTCCGAGTCCAACGGCACCACCGGCGCGCAATCCACGAGCGCGCGCCACATCGCTCGTCTCGCGTCCTCCGGGACGTCGACGCTCGCCGCCGCCGCCGCCGCTCTCGCGCAATTCACTCGCATCCCCGGCGCGCACGTCTTCGCGCTCGCCGCGCGTCTGAACGCATACAGCGCGTCCACGAGCGCGTCTCTCTCCCCGCGCCCTCTCACACCGGCTCCTCCCCCATCCCCGTCCCCGCCCGCGCGCCGCAGCGTCCCGAGAGCCTCTCGAGCCCGTCTCGACGTCTCCCCCTCCCACCGCCGTCTCGCGCGTCTCGGCATCGTCTCCAACGCCTCGAACGCGCGCACGATCATCTCACCGACCGATTCCTTCGACGACGACGCCTCGGACGACGTCTCCGCGTCGGCACCACCGTCGCGAGGAAGACGCTCGAGCGCGCGTCGAATGCCATCTAATCCATCCAAATCGTTCGCCCGCGTCGACGCGTCGGGACTCGACGCGCGCGCGCGCACCGTCGACGGCGTCGAACGCACGTCTGGCGACGCCGTCGCGGTCGCCGTCGCGCGCGCGTCGACGTCGGCGCGCATGACACTGCGGATGATTGATTTGATGTGATGTGATTGATGATTTTCTCGGGCGCGGACTCTTCACACCGTCGCGCGCGCGACCGCGACGCGCGTCCGTCTCGGTCGCCGCCGCGCGAAGTGCCGTCGACGCGCATGCCGTTTCGTCGACGCGGCGCGGTGAAGAAGGCGCCGGGAGAGGAGGAGGACGACGCCGCCGACGGCGTGGAGGAAAACGAGACGACGACGAAACCGACGACGACGACGACGACGACGACGAAGGCGTCGAGCGAGAGGAAGAAGAAATTTCGCGGCGCGAACGCGTCGGCGTCGCTGCTCTCGTTCGAGGACGACGGCGGCGCGAACGAGGACGCGGACGACGGCGGCGCGTCGTTGCTCAAATCCAAGGCGAAGACGGCGGCGGAGCTCCGACGACGGAGAGCGCGCGGGATCGACGTCTCGAGGGTCGTCGCGGCGAGCGAACGACCGGTTGGGACTGTGTCTGGGGCGCACGCGTCGAGAAGGTACGATGCGGCGTCGTTGAGGGCGTTGGTGAGCGAACAGGCGACGACGAGGGATAGGCCGGAGGAACACGCCGGAGGAGAAACGGCGGGACGGTCGGCGGAGGACGCGTTCGGACGAAAGGGAGGGGTGGACGCGAACGAGGAGTGGAGGCCGCCGCCGCCGCCGAGAGATGGAGGCGTGGGCGGTGGGACGGTGATTCCGGACGCGGCGGCGATCGTGGAGGCGAAGGCGAAGAGAGAGGCGGCGCGGTTGAAATCGGCGGGACGGTCGGCGGCTCCGGATTACATTGATTTAGATTCCAGAGGGGGCGCGGACGAGCGCGTGTCGTTCAAGAGCGTGCGCGGGACGTCCGGTGATCGATTCGCCGGGTACGTCGAGGGAGACGTTCTGGCGGGAAGCGACGGTGAGGAAGAGTTTGAGCGCGCGCAGTTGCAGCGCGTGTTCAAGGACGAGCCAGACATGAAACGACACGTTCGAAGCGCACACGCGACGATGAAACAGTCGGGCGAAAGCGTCTCCATAGAACAAGGCGGTATGGATGCGTTCGAGAGCTTGAAGCGCGCGCTAGAGGCGGCAGAGTCATCGAGCGCGACGGCGAGAAAGGAATCGACGCGCGCGGATGAAAACATGGCACGGAGCGAGGAGGCTTTAATCTTTTATGAGAAAGAGATCAAGAGCGCGAGCGAGCGCTACGTGTACACGCAAAAGTTGAGAGATTATTTCAGAGATGCGTGCGCGATGCTGAACGATAAGAAGCCCATCTTGGAGGAGTTGGAGGAACATTATAAAAAGATTCACGCGGCGAGAGCGAAATCGTTGACGGACGCCATGAACGCGGAATTTGAGGAGAGCGCCATCGAGGCCGAGGCCGCGGCGAACGCGATCAACGCCGTGTTGCAGCGCGGTGGAACACAGGAAGAAGCCAAAGTGGCGGCGGCGACGGCGGTACAGAGCGCGGTGTCTGAAGCGAAGCGGTTGCAACTCGAAAAATTGGACGACATGGGCAGAGACGTCAATATCTTGTTGCGAGAACAAGTCAAATCCAGATCGAAACGGCGCGAAACGGATGCATCGTTGCGCGTCAAAGAGAATGATCGTGAGATTGAATTGTTTCACAAAGATTGGTCCGACGCGCGAGACGCCGCGAGCACCATGTTCAAGGATGCGTCGGAAGAGTTTTCCACGCTGGGCGCGGTGAAAAAACACGCTGAGGAATGGAAAGGCACGCACGCGAGCTCGTACAAGAGCACGTGCATGTCTATCTCTGCGCCCAGTTTATTCGCACCCTTCGTGCGCTTAGAACTTATCGGCTGGTCTCCACTCTTCCCGCGAACGGGCGAGACGTTGCCGGCGACGTTGGACACCATGTCTTGGTACTCGCAAGTGTTCGATTACGGCGCGACGGACGGTGCGTTCGAGGACGGCGACGCGGACGCAAACTTACTTCCGAAGCTCGTCGAACATATCGTGATTCCGATCGTCGCGGAAGCGGTGGAGTCGTGGTGGGATCCGAGAGATTCCTCGCAATCCCGAGCCTTGGCGTCGACGCTCAGAGACGTCTTTGTGTACGTCGAACCGAGCGCCAACGAAGAGGCGAAAGAGCTCGTCATCTCCGTCCAGAGACGACTCAAAAAAGCCGCAGAGGAGTGTTCGATCCCCACGTACTCCCCCATCGTGACCGCCGCCGCACCGAACGCCGCTCGCCACGCCGCCGCTCGCCTCGCCCTCGCCCTCGGCGTCGCCGAAAGCGCGCGCGCCTTCTCCGACATCCTCGACCGCGCCGCTCTTCAGCGCATCGTCGCCGACGCCATCATCGCCACCAAAGTCATCCCATACGCCCGTCTCCAGCTCATCACTCCCGAGACGTGCGTCTCCATCCTTCGAGACGTCGTCGACGCGCTCCCCGCCGACTGGCGTCGCGCGTCTCCGCCCGGCGTCGCTCCGATTCGCGAGCTCATCACCGCCTTGGACCGCGCGTTCGCGCTCGCTCGGCCCGACCCATCGACCGAGCGCGTTTTCAACAATCTCAAACGCGCGCTCGGCGCGTGATTCGCCTCTCCACAGTCACATCAATCAATCAATCATTCGATCCGTCGCGCCGCGGCGGCGTCTCTCCAACCACCCGCCGTCTCGAAGTAATCACATCGATCCACCCTCACCGCGCGACGCATGGGGTTCGTCCTCGCCCGCGAGCTCGCGCGATTCGCGCGCGCGACGCGGACGAAGCCATCGTCGTCCGCGCTCGACGTCGCGCGAGCGAACGCGCGCGCACGGGGACGGGGACGACGACGGGGACGAATGCATCCATCGACGCATCGAACGCACTCTTCCCGCGCGACGCGCGATGATGAGGCCGTCGACGCGAACGCGGAGACGAGTGATGTTCCGTCGTCGTCGTCGTCGTTTGACCCGAGCGCGTTCGTGGACGCGAAGGCGTTGGGAGAGGCGTTGCGGGCGCTGAGGGCGGCGACGGACATCCGGGCGGCGACGCGGGCGGCGGAGTGGTTGGATCGAGCGGCTGGGGACAGCGCGAAGCGCATGCGGGCGGCGAGAGAGGTGGGGAGAGCGTTCGTGGAGGCGAGGCGGGAGTGGGCGGAGGTGCCGGTGGAGTTGGTGCGACGAATGTCGAAGGCGTTGGAGAGCACGGCGGCGAGTCGAGACGACGTGGGATGGTTGGCGAGAGAGGAAGAGACGACGCGCGTGGACGGTGGAGAGACGTTTGAGGCGTGTCTGGAGCGAGTGAGGGGTGAGAGAGGGTCGGTGTTGAATGGTTCGTTCGTGTACGTGCTCGTTCCTGGATTGTTCGCGTCGTATTATCCGCTGTATTACGATGACGTACGCCGGGAGTTTGGAGCTCGAGGCGTCGATTGTCGCATCAGTCGACTCGTGGACGGTGAAGGCACGGTGGATAACAACGCCGCGGCGCTGGCGCACGAGATTGAATCGATTCACGAGGAGACGGGGAAACGGGTGGTCGTGTTCGGACATTCGAAGGGTGGCGTCGACGCCGGCGCGGCTTTGGCGGTGTACGACGAGCGACTTCGAGGAAAAGTTCGCGGATTCATCGCGGTGCAGAGTCCGTACGGTGGATCGCCCATAGCCACGGATTTACTCAGTGAACCGTTGTTGGAGTCGGTGACGGTGCTTCTCGAGCGATTGGTGAACGCGCCGAAGGGTGACGGGCCGCGATTGGTGCGACCGATTAAGGATTTGACGTACGCGTCGCGTCGAGCGTTTCTGGCTCGTCACCCCTTACCCGCGCATTACGACGTTGTCTCGTTCACGACGACCACCAAGAGCGCGGCGGCGGGTCTGTATCCAGCGGCAAGCTACATCAGCTCCCGATACGGCGACTCTGAGAGAGGTTTGGATTCGGATGGTTTAGTCGCACGGTGCGACGCCCAAATTCCAAACGCCGTCGTCGTCAACGCCGCCTTTGAGAACGACCACGCCGATTGCACGTTCCCCGCTAAACATCCCGAGGACATGGCTCGCATCCACGCCGACGAGCAAGCCGCAAATCTCATCGAGCGCCAACGTCTGGGCTTCTCCGATCCCGATCGCGTCGGCCCGCCGCTGCCTCCGCCTGTGGGCGTCAACATCGTCTCGGCGCAGCGCGCGCTCGGGGACGCCCTTCCCGAGCGACTGAAATCGTCCCCATCGAGCGCCGATTATCACGAAGCGCTGGTCGGCGTGTTACTCTCGCACGAATATTTTCTCTCGAGACCGAGAGACTGACGCATTCATCGCATTCTTTGACTGTTTTCTTCAATTGTACCAATTCTTTCAGCCTCTGTCAGCCCTCTCATCCCCGCGTCGCGAATGCGCGCGTCACACGCCGACGCGTCTCGAGAGAGACCGCGAGGAGGCGATCATGAGCGCGAATAACGCGGCGTTGAACCACCTAAAACAGAGACGGGCGAAGATCGAGGCGGACGAGGCGGAGGTCGAGCGACAAGTGTACGATCTCGAGACGTCGTACCTCACCGACCACAGTCTGAATGGGAACCTGTTGCGCGGTTTTGAGGCTGGGCTCGCGCAGACCAAGCAGCAGACGCAGAAGAAGGTGAAATTGTTTAAGACGGAGGATCGGTTGTTCAGCGTGAGCAGCTCGAGCTCGCAGGTTGTGCAGGAGCTGGCGGCGGAGGCGGAGCAAATTAGAACGACGGCGAGCGGTAGGTTGGCGAAACCGCCGACGACGTTCGGCACGGACGGTGGAAGACGATAGGAGGAACGGATGATGACGTTGTTTAGATTGTGTAACATATGAGGCTAGGATACTAATGAAGAAATTAAAGCGAAATGAGACTGGGCGCGGCTTGCGTCGACGCGTTGGCGCGTTCGCTCGCCGCCTTGCTCGCGGTGGATTCACCAAAAATTTGAGTTCGAATGACGGGCGTGCCGTTTTCGTACGCGATGCGCAGTCGCGCGTCTAAAGTGTTGTCGCACGCAATCTTACCCGTCGAGTTGACGACTTCGACGCCTCCCAAACACGCCGGCGCGGCGGGCAACGGAGACGATTCGTCGAGAGCCACCGTCGTGCCCGGAAGTTCCGCCGCCGCGGCGGTCACCGCCTCTCGCGCCACGGGGACGTCACTCTCTCGACAACGCACGTACACACTCTTATCTCCGACTTTTTTCGCGCTCTGCACGATGAGAGACTTCAACAAGTCTCGGTACCGCGCGGCGTCCGAGCTCGTCTCCGCCAACTTAGCGCGCGCCTCATCCAACAACGACTCCATCGCCTGCTCTCGCGCGGCCAACACTTTCAAACGCATCGCATTCCGTCCCGTCGACGCCTCGATCTTCTTCGCCGTGTCCACCGTCATCTCCTTGCGCTCGTACTCTTTCGCGATTTTGATCTTTTCCCCATCCACCATGGAGAGCTTCTCGATGTTAAACTCCTCTTCCGTCGCGATGGCGATCTCGCGCGCCTTTTCGTTCGCCTCTTGCTTGATGAATTGCACCATCTGCGCGCGTTCGGCGTGGACACGTCGTCGTCAGTCTCGCGTTCGCGTCGTCGCGACCGGGCGCGAATCGAATCTCTCGGAACGTCGATCTCGAAAAGTTTCGTCGTCGTCGCGCGCGCGTTGCAGAGCGCGAGACACGCGCGAGGACGCGCGCGAACGTCGCGACGCACCTGGTTGATCTGTTTATCCACGTCGGCCTGATTCATGGTGCCCGAGACGCGATCGGGAGTGCGGACGAGACGCGCGGCGAGAGGGGAGAGGCGCTCGAGTCGGCGGGGAGAAGAGAACGGTTCGCCGCGATGGATGATATTAAAAATACGAAGGAAATCAGCGCCACACCTGATCGCCAAAGAATTTGAGCGCGGGCACGCCTCGGATCTCCATGTCGAAGAGCGGGGCTTCGGTTCTATTGAGCGTTTTCAAACCGGCGTCGTCTTGGCACATTTGCAACGCTCTCGCTTGATCCTTCTCTTTGATGCTACAGAAGTTCACGGCCGCTTGCGCCGCCTTGAGCGCCTTGGCGTTCAATTCGGTGAATTTTTCCATCGCCTCTGCGTCGGCGCCGGACAATTGGCCTTCGAGCGCGTCTTGAGCGTCTCGAGCCTCGGCGGCGGCGGATTTGTAATCGTCCACGTTCACCTTGAGGACTTGATTGACCACCAAACGCTTACACGGCACGTCTTCTTCTCTAAGACTCTGCAATAACCTTCCGGATTCGCTCACGCCCAACACCGTCGGGATGGTGACGATGATGAACTCGGTGGTGTCCTTGTTGCGGAACAACGTGCGCACCTCCTTGACTTGCGCCTTGAGTTGTTCGAGCTTCTCCACCGCGTCGTCTTCCTTATCCTCGCCCACGCCGAAGATACCCTTGACCGCGTCCGTCGCGCTCGTCAACTTTTGGCGCAATCGCACAATCTTGCCGATGGACGCGTCCAAGAAATCCGGAAGCGAGAGCAAACGAAGCGTGTGCCCCGTGGGCGCCGTGTCGAAGACGATGCGCGTAAACTTGCTAAATTTTTCATCCTTGGTGAATTGTAAAACCTTGGCGATGGCGATCGCCTCGTCCAATCCCGGCGGCGGCGTGTCCAAGAGTTCTCCGAGCTTTAAATCCGCGATGGAATCCGCGAACGCGCCCAAACCGACCGAACTCATGAAATCCTTCGCCCCGCTTCCCATATCCGTCTTGCGCGCGAATTGCGTAAACTCCTCCTTGGCGCTCTCCGGATCAATCTCCAGCGCGTACAACATCCCGTTCATGTCGCTCACCTCCACCGGCATCCCTCCGCGCACGTTTTGCGCCAAAGAATCGCTCAACGAGTGCGCGGGATCCGTGGACACGACCAACGTGTGATGTCCCTCCGCCGCAAACTTCACCGCCAACGACGACGAGAGCGACGTCTTCCCCACGCCGCCCTTCCCGCCCACCATGTAATACTTTCTCGATCGTCCGCTCGCCATCTCCTCGAAATCCGGCGTCGCGAACGCGCGCACCTCGCGTCCCGACCGCGTTTCTCTTCCACCCCGCGCCGTCGTCCTCGTCGTCCTCGTCGGCGTCATCGCGCTCGACCGTCGCCTCGCGGGGACCACCGCGCGCCCATCCATCCCCGTTCTCACCGACGACGACGCCCGCGCGACGCCGACGCGCGTCCGAAGGATCATCATCGTCTCCACCGTCCCGCTCGCGCGCATCGTTCGCGTCCGCACCACCGCGCGTCACCGCGCGTCGACGAGTCCCGACTAATCGCGTCGCGTCGCGTCCTAAACCCTAAACCCTAGACACGAGGCATGTTCGGAGTACCGAATTCGGGCGCTTTGTACCGGTCACTGTCGTATACGGTGACATCCGTGGCCCATCATGTACAAACACACAAAGGGTTCTCGCGGGACGTCGTTATCGTAACAAACCCGCACGTCGACATCATCGCGCGGCGCGCGGAGGACGCGACGGGACGGGACGCGCGATGCCGACGTGCGCGGTGTGTCGCGCGCGGGATGCGGTGGTTTTTTGTGAGGCGGACGGTGCGTCGCGTCGCGCGCGTCGACGGTCGCGCGCGAGAGGGAGAGAGATTAAATGCCGGCATCTTCTTCGCGCGCGCGCGCTGACTCGGATGGATCAACGAATGGTCGCGAACGGTGGTTTCGCGTCGCGCGAGCGAGCGAACGCGCGGATGGAGTGACTGACGACGAGGGGGGATGGTGATTGTTTTTACGCGACGCGCGCAGAGGTGTTCCTGTGCGATGGGTGCGACGCCGTGGTACACGGGGCGAACGAGGTGCGTCCGGGCGACGACGCCGACGCGCGGGGACTCGACTCGACTCGATTCGGTTCGACTCGATTGGCGGAGAGAGGAGAGGCGCGGCGCGAGTGGGCGAGTGAGCGAGGGATGACTGACGACTGAGGGCGCACGGGCGACCGGACGCGACGCAGGTGGCGGCGAAACACAAACGCGTGAGCGTCGAGCATTGGTACACGGAAACGATGGCGAGGCGCCTCAGTGGACATCAAGACGCCTTACCGGACCATCGGTGTCATGAGATGAGTCATCAAACGTCGGAGATATCTGCGAAGGATACGCAGCAGTGTTCGGATTCGAGCGTGGGCACAAACGGGAAGCGGCAAGACGCGGGGATGTTTTTCAACCTTGATGAAATCGATCATTCTCCACAACTCGAGCGTCAGCCGCGATTTTCTGGGACGAGCGAAACGGTAAAATTCGATATGGATACAGGGGATGACGATCCACTCGAATCGATACTAAATTTAACCGCGGATGAGTCAGCACTGTTGCTCAACGAAGCCGGAGCATCCATCTCGGCCGCCCTGGACGCGGTGGTGAATGAAATTCAGTCTGACAATACGGCGGCGAAGGCGTACGCAAACGTGTGCGCGCGGGAAAAGTTTGAACCGAAGCCGTCACCTCTAGGCTTGGGGATGCCGGCGATGCAATACGACGCGAGCCTTTGGCCACCACAACTTCCGAAGGTGACGATACCGGGAGATTTCTTCTACAACGCGCCGAAACGTCTGGTGAGCAAGGAGCGTCAGGCCCAACTCGATAGATACCGAGCGAAGCGTGAGCGTCGCCTGCTTGGTCTGCATAAGGTTACGAGGTATGAGTGTCGAAAGACTTTAGCCAACGCTCGCGTGAGAGTGAAGGGTCGCTTCGTGAAGGCAAGCACAGAGGGGAAGGCGGTGGAGGCGATGAAATCTATTCAAAGCTGCCCCGACCTATCAGCCTTGGTCGAGGGAAGTGATGGATCGAAAGCTAAGTTCATCCCCAGCTCGGATGATTCTGTGATTTATGCGAATAAAGACTCTTCGAAGAGACGAATCTCCGACGATACAACGTCCAGTTCGGATACATCTCAGGGCGAATCGCTCGACTTCAAGAAGTTGCAACAACTAGGCGACGACGGAGAACCGTCGACAGCGTCTGGTCTTGATTCACATTCAACAGTCAGCGCTCTGCGTCGTACAAAAAAGAAGCAGATGCGTCACTGTGATAGCGAAATTTGTCTTACCGATTTGGTGGGCATGTGAGTTTCTCGCCGCCAAATCGACTTTCATACATGTTCTTTCAATAATATTTGTACACTTTCTTACTCATCACAACCACTATGCATGCTAACGCACTCTATCGCTTGGCGCGAACCTCCGCCATGTATTCCGCGTTCCTCTCCGCGCGAACCGCTCGCAAACCATCCACCTCAGCCTTCAGCGATTTCTCCACGTCCGCTGTGTACAACATCGTAGCCGCACCCACGCCCGCGGCGACGGCGTGCTTCCAGGGCTCTGCGTGAAAACGAAAAGCATACGTCCACTTAGGTCAGTGCATGCGCGAATGAATCGAATCGCAGGGTAGCGCGCGCCACGAGCGCGCGCGGGACCAACCCTAGATCGTCCCGACGCGTTCGAGGTCGCGGTACGCGTCGAACGAGACGTTTACGCACGTGAAAACGGGGGCAGTTTACGCAAGCCGTTCGCAAACGCCGCGCAACCGATGCCGGAGACGGCACCGAACACCGCGGTAAACGCGGATGCGGACATGAGCTTCGTTCTGA
>Ga0208277_1002598_pt1 | contig 10178 bp, 11 predicted proteins | sample ETNtaG_5_FD_185782 | JGI IMG/M metagenome (GOLD analysis project Ga0208277, IMG submission 185782) | Marine microbial and viral communities from oxygen minimum zone, Eastern Pacific Ocean - ETNP201406SV205 (SPAdes) (version 2) | ecosystem: Environmental > Aquatic > Marine > Oceanic ...
TGCTTTAATTTATATTGCAACTCTATTTGTTCGTAACATAGTAGATATTGAATGGGATGATATTGCAGAATCAGGACCAGCTGTTTTGGCCATGATTGCAATGCCTTTTACTTACTCTATATCACATGGAATTGCACTAGCATTTATTTCTTATGCAGCTATTAAAATCTGCACAGGAAAAATCGATAGTACTAGCCCTGCGATTTGGGTAATAGCGATAGCGAGTGTAGTAAGTTTTTGGGTAGCTTAAAAATTTAAATTTTTTATTAAAAGGGCCGGATTCGTTCTGGCCCTTTTTTTTATTTAGTGTGTTTTTTTTTGATATCTTCTATTCTAATTTCTTCGTAAATCTCAAAAGGCTGAACAATCCAAGGATTTGAATCTAGTTTGACTGCACAAAAGTCAGTCTCAAAAGTTGATTTTTTTTTCTTCCAAAGTGTTGCTGTTTTGATGTCTTCAATTTTACCTTTTATAGGTCCATATTTATTAAGCCAATCAATACTTTTATTAAATGTAATGCCAGTATCAGATAAATCATCACATAATAAAATTCTGCCTCCCATATTTGGTGCTATAGAACTCATTTCTCTAGAAAAAACTATATCTCCTTGTTCGTCTTCTATTCCTTTTCCACTATAAGATTCAACAGCAAGATATGCACATTTTAATTTAAATACTCTACTTAAGACATCTATCATTGGGGCTGCGCCTCTCATTATTCCAACTAATATAGTTGGTTTATAACCACTCTCGTCTATTTGGATTGCTAATTTTTCAACGGTGCTATTATATTCTTCCCAGCTAACAATTAATTTTTCAGACATGTTATTTATTAGATTAATTTTTGAATATAAAAATTATAGCTGCTAGAATTATCAAAGCAACTATTGAAGTAAATAAAATATTCAACCTATGAATGTTTCTGCCCCTTAAGTTAAAGTAATGTCTTGCTATTCCTGAAATTATTCCAATCATTACCAAAATTAACCAGTTATATTTGTGGTAGACCAAAAAACTATAGTGGCCTGAAAGCATTATAAATAATACTAAAAAAGTAGAATAATTATTATGAATTGATCTTTGTTTTGCTGCTAATGATAAACTCATATCAAACTTTTTTGATTTTTTACTACTATTTATAATATTCATTTGATTTGGGATTATTACTGTAAATACATTAGCAAACATATTTGTCCCAATTATTAATCCGACACTTAAAAAAGCAAATTTTGGACCGAATATTTTTGTTAGTCCAAAAGATAATATAGTTAATAAAATAATCATTGTTAAAACAAATAAGAAATCATTTTTAATAAGATCAGACTTGCATAGAAAATCGTAAATTAACCAAGATACTAATAATGATAAAACTGAGTATACAATTGCTACAGATGGAGATAACAAGAGTACTCTTTTATCTACCATTAAAACACCAGCGTTATAATAATAAATCACAAATAAAAGTAAAACTCCTGTAATAAATGTTAAGTAGCTTTGCCATTTAAATATAACTAATTGCTTAAGATACATTTTTTCGGGAGATTTCTTTAGTCTGGTTAATTTATAAAAAAAACCTGAATGCATCAAATAACCTTCACCATCTATATCTCTACTTGTAATTCTTTTATTAAGTTTATTGTCAAGGTAGTTGAATAGAAAACTGTTACCAACCCATAAAATTGCAAATAAAACGTGTCCCCATCTTAAAACTACTTCAGACCATTTTAATGTGTAGGTTAGTATATCCATTTAATATTTAATTTTATCTTCTTTATTTTCCCAAATTTTAAATGCTTCTAAAGCTTCATCTCGATGCATTTGATGCATTTTTATCTTTCTATTTTCAATCTCTTTGTTTATTTCAGAATAAATAAATGAATCATCAAAGTCTATGTTCTTAGCATCCAACCTAGTGTTAGCATAAAAAATGTTATCTATATGTGACCAATAGATTGCTGATAAACACATAGGGCATGGCTCGCAAGTAGCATATAGGTCACAACCTTTAAGAAAAAAATTATTTTGATTTTCACATGCTTTTCTAATAGCAACTATTTCTGCATGCGCTGTTGGATCATTGTTTGCGGTGACTTGATTAAATCCCTCTGCAATAATTTTATTATCTCTTACTATTACGCAACCAAAGGGTCCGCCTTTTGATTTTGCACTTTGAATTGATAATTCAATCGCTCTTAGCATAAATTTTGACTTTTCCGCCATAAGATTAGATTATATTTTTTAATTTGTTTATACTCATTAATATTTTTTCAGGTGTAGCAGGAGCATCTAATTCGGGGATTTTCTCATATTTTGAAACAGATGCTATCGCATCTTTGATTGCAAAAAATACACTCATGGCAAGCATTAACGGAGGTTCACCAGTAGTTTTTTGTTTATTCACAACATTTTCAACGTTAGATCCTTTTTTAAAAATCTCTACATTAAATTTTTTTGGTGTATCACTAATTGCTGGAATTTTATAAGTTGATGGCGAGAAAGTTTTTAATTTTCCAAATTTATCCCAAACTACCTCCTCCATTGTGAGCCATCCTTGACCTTGTACAAATCCTCCTTCAATCTGTCCAAGTTCTAAAGCTGGATTAATAGCATTTCCTGCATCATGCACTATATCAACTCTATCCACTATATTTTCTCCTGTAAGTGTATCGATCGTAACTTCTGTCACAGCTGCGCCATAACAAAAATAATAGAAAGGTCTTCCTTTAAATTTCTTTTTATCAAAATTAATTTTTGGTGTTGAATAAAATCCAGATGAAGATAGTGAAATTCTATTTAAATAAGCTTCTTGTATTATTTTTTTGAAATTAAACGATCTATTGCCAAAATAAATATTTTCATTCTTATAAATAGGCTCAATTTTGGAAAAAATATTATATTTTTTTTTAATAAAATTATTTAAATTTAACTTTATTTTTTCAGCTGCATTTAAGGTGGCTGCGCCATTTAAATCAGTTGTGGAAGATGCAGCACTAGCAGATGTATTAGGAACTTTAGACGTATTTGTAGATGAAATTTGTACTTTCTCAAAAGGCAGTCCAAATGAATTAGCTACAAGTTGAGCAATTTTGGTATGTGTACCTTGTCCCATTTCTATACCCCCATGATTAAGATGCACACTTCCATCAGTATATATGTGAACTAATGCACCGGCCTGATTTAAATGAATTGTGGTAAAAGATATGCCAAATTTAACTGGTGTTAATGCTATTCCCTTTTTTTTAAATTTATTTTTTAAATTAAACTTTCTAATTTCTTTAAATCTTTTTTTATAATTAGATTTATTTAATAAACTTTTAAAAATATCTTGAATTACATTGTCATTAATTGTCATTCCATAATGGGTAATATTCCTATTATTTTGCCCATAAAAATTTATTTTTCTTACATCGCTTGGATCTTTTTTCAAAAATCTTGCAACGTTATCAATAATATTTTCAATAGCCATCATTCCTTGATTGCCACCAAAACCTCTAAATGCAGTTGATGATGAAGTATTTGTTTTACAAAGATAGTTTTTGACTTCTAAATCTGATAAATAATAAGCGTTGTCTATATGTAGCAAGGCTCTTTCGTTAATTGCATATGATAAATCTGGTGACATTCCACATCTTGAAGCTAGCTTTAGTTTTAAACCATTTATTTTTCCTTCATCATTAAATCCAACCTCATACTCAGAATAAAAATCATGTCTCTTTCCAGTTATTATAATATCGTCATCTCTATCTAGTCTTAACTTAATAGGTTGTTTTGTTTTATGAGATAACATTGCGCAAATAGCTGATGTCATAAAATTTGTTTCTTTACCACCAAATCCACCGCCAATTCTTCTAACCATAACTGTTATTGAATTACTTTTTTGTTTAAGCATCTTAGCAATAATCTGCTGAGTTTCTGAAGGATGTTGAGTTGAGCTATATACTAATAAACTATTATCCTCTTTAGGAACAACTAAACAAACCTGTCCTTCTAAATAAAAATGTTCTTGGCTTCCAGTATTAAAGCTGCCTTTTAATTTATTTTTTGATTTATTTATTTTATTTTGTGGTTCGCCCTTTTTAATTATTCTTGGATCAAAAAGAAGATTATTTTTTTTTAATGCCTCTTCTATAGTTACAATTGGTATTAAATCTTGATAAGTTACTTTTGCTTTTAAAACTGCCTTTCTTGCAAATTCAATTGAAGTTGCCGCAACTGCAAATAGTGGCTGGCCAAAATATTCAACTTTTGTTTTTGGAAATATTGGATCTCCATCAAGCACAGGTCCTACATCATTGCGGCCAGGAATGTCATTATAAGTTATAACTGATACTACTCCTTCACTTTTTTTTACATCTTTGAGATCAATTTTTTTTATCTTTGCATGAGCCTTTTTGCTCCATCCAATTGCTCCATATAAAGTGTTTACTGGTTCACTGATATCATCTGTATACTGAGCAAATCCAGATACATGTTTGCTTGCACTATCGTGCGGTATACTTTGTCCTTTTATCAATTCTTCATTTCTCATCAATTTATTCTAATTATTTTTTTATTATTTATTTCGTGAAAAGCTTTAAGTAATAAGTTTTTTGCAATACTTAATCTATAATTTCTACTGGCTCTCATGTCATCTATAGGAGAAAAATCTTTATTTATAAGATTGACTGCTTTACTAAATGTATTTTCCGAAAAATCAGAATTTATTAATTTTTTTTCTATTATTGATGCTCTTTTGGGAATTTCAGACATTCCACCATAAGCAATTGCTGCTTTTGCAATTTTATTTTTTTTAATTAAAAAACTAAATGAACCACAAACTGAGGAAATATCATCATCAAATCTTTTTGAAATTTTATATGCTTTAAAAATATTTTTTTTATTTATAGGTATTTTAATTGAATATATAAATTCACCTTTTTTTAACTTTGTTTTTCTATAAGAAATAAAAAAATCATTTAGAGGAAAAATTTTTTTTTTATTTATTCCTTGAACAATAACCTTTGCATCTAATGTTAATAATATCGGGAGTGTATCTCCAATTGGAGAGGCTGTTGCAATATTTCCAGCAATTGTACCTACATTTCTTATTTGAAGTGATCCATATCTTTTTAAAATATTGTAAAAATCTAAGAAATATTTTTTAATAAAGTTTTGAAAATCAAAAAGTGAAGTAATGGCTCCAATTTCTATAGTACTTTTACTTTTTTTAATAAAATTTAATTTTTCAATAGAATTAAGAGAAATAATTGTTTTAAGTTGTTTTCTTAATTTCGTTACTTCAAGAGAAAGATCTGTTCCGCCACTTAAAATTTTTGCATTAGGATATTTTTTTAATATTTTTTTCAAATTAACAATTGTTTTTGGTGCAAAATATATTTTTCCTCTATTATTTATCTCAACATCAACATTTTTAATTTTTTTTAATAAATTGATAGTTCTGTTTTGATTTTTTTTAAATTTATCTTGATCTTTTTTATTATTTAAACTTTTTGCAGCATCAATGATTGGTCTATAACCAGTGCATCTACATAAATTACCTGACAAGGCCTCTTCAACAACCTCATTATTAATTTTTGAATAATTTTTGTACATTGAAAATAAAGACATTGCAAAACCTGGGGTACAAAATCCACATTGTGAACCATGAAATTTAACCATAGCTTCTTGCACTGGATGAAGTTTTTTATCTTCCTCAATTAAATCTTCAACTAAAATTAAGTGTTTGCCATTTAAAGTTGGTAAAAAACTTATACAGGCATTTATAGCTTTATAAATTAGTTTGTTTTTATTTAATTCACCTAAAACTATTGTGCATGCTCCGCATCCCCCTTCTGCGCAGCCTTCTTTTGTTCCAGTTTTTTTTAAATCATCACGAACATAATCTAAAATTGTTTTATTAGGATCAGGATTTTTTATTTTGCAAATTTTATTTTCAAAAAGAAATTGGATTGTATTGGAAGCCATCAGCTTCCTCTATATGTTGAATAACTCCAAGGCGATACTAATAATGGAACATGGTAATGTTCGTTATTTTTTGAAATCCCAAATCTAATAACTACATCATCTAAAAATGGAGTAGTTTCCGATTTAAGAATATTTTTAAAATATTCACCTATATAAAAAACTAATTCATACTTACCATTTTTAAATTTATCTTTTTCAACAAGTGGACCATCTGATCTTCCATCAGAATTTAAGACTATAGAATTTAATTTTGATCTCTCCTGGCCATTTATATAAAATAATTCAACTTTTATTCCTTTTCCAGGCTTACCAGAATATACATCTAAAACATGTGTAGTTAATTTAGTCATATTGGTTGTTGTATATTACACAAAAACGAATAATTAATATATTAAAACTTAAAAAACGTCCACTATGAGGTTAGAAAACAATTTAAATAATTTAAATCGAGATCAATTTATATCTTTGTTTAGAGTTATTTTTGAAAAAACACTATGGATAGCTGAAAAACTTTTCGAATTAAAACCATTTAAGGATAAAAATGATCTAATTTATAAAATGATTCAAATATATGAATCATCATCTAATAATGAAGTTTTAAATATTTTAAGAGCCCATCCAAAATTAGCAGTAGAGAAAAATTTAACCGAACATTCTAGTAAGGAGCAATCTAAAGCAAATCTTAAAAATTGTACCAAAGAAGAATATAACGAGTTTACAAATTTGAATAATGAATATGAAAAAAAATTTGGTTTTCCATTTATTATAGCAGTAAAGGGTAAAGATAAACTTGAGATATTAAATAATTTTAGACAAAGAATTAATAATGATGTAGAATTTGAATTCAAAGAGTCAAAAAGGCAGGTTAAAAAAATTGCTCTATTCCGACTGGATGAATTATTTACAAAATGAAACAAATAAAATTTAGTAATACTGTAAATTTAGCTGAACCAAAATTTGGTTCTAGAATTATATACAAAACTGATCAATTTTTTGGAGCAGCAAATAAAATATTGAATTCCCAAAAACCAATTTTTAAAGAAGGCGTTTATGATAATCATGGAAAATGGATGGATGGATGGGAAACAAGAAGAAAAAGAAAAAATGGTCATGATTTTTTAATCATCAAATTAGGTAGACCAGGAAAAATTTATAATGTGGACATTGATACATCTTTTTTCTCTGGAAACCAACCTGCACAAGCATCATTACAAGCATGTTTTTCAAAAAAAAATCCTACAAAAAACACAAATTGGAAAACTATTTTGAAAAAAAAAAGATTAGGTCCAGATCAAAACCATAATTTTAAAATTAAAAATCACTCAACATTCAATTTTGTAAAATTAAATATTTTTCCTGATGGTGGCGTTGCAAGATTAAGACTTAATGGAAAAGTGGATCTGGAAAAAATTAATCTTAAAGGAAAAAACGTAAATTTAAGCTCTATATTAAACGGATCTACAATTGTTGGTTGTAACAACGAGCATTTTGGTAAAGCTGAAAATGTTCTTAGCCCTGGAGTTGGTGTTAATATGGGCGATGGATGGGAAACAAGAAGAAGTAGAGGAAAAAATTTCGATTGGATTATTATTAAATTCGGTATGCCAGGAATAATTAGAAAGTTAGAGATTGATACTCATCACTTTAAAGGAAATTATCCAGACTCACTTACAATCCAATCAGCTCTAATACCAAATAAAGTAAAATCAAAAAAAATCTTAGGTAGTTCAAAAAAATGGGGGCTTCTTTTAAGAAAAACTAAATTAAAACCCCATAAAAAGCACTCATTTAAAAGTAAAGCATCTAATAAAAATAAAGTAAATTGTTTAAGGATAAATATTTTTCCTGACGGCGGTATTTCTAGAATAAGAGCATTTGGTAAAGTAGTTAAATGAAAATAAAAATAAAACCAAAAAAAATTAATAAGAAAAATTTTAATAAATTTGGACAAATCATAGACACTAGTAAGAAAAAATATTTTAGAATTAATAATGGTTACGCAAAAAGATACGATAATCTAGGAAAAATAAACACTTCTACAAAGAAGGGCAAAACCATAGTTAGCATTTTTTCTGCAAAAACAAGAAAGTTTCCTATGAAAATTGATATGATGGAAAAACACCCATTGGGAAGCCAAGCATTTATACCTATGAAAGAAACTTCTTTCTTGGTTTTTGTAGCTCCAAGAGGAAGTAAACCGGATTTAAAAAAAATAGAGTCATTTAGAATTCCAAAACAAACAGGAATAAATTTAAATCCAGGAATTTGGCATTTTCCATTAATATCAACTAAAAATATGAATTTTTTAGTTGTGGACAGAAAAGGTAAAGGAAAAAATTTAATTATTCACAAATTTAAAAAAGAAAAAATTTATCTTTCAAGATGAAAAAAAAATATCCACGAAATATGCTAGGTTATGGGTCAAACCCACCAAAAGTTAAATGGCCAAATAATTCAAAAATAGCAGTTCAGTTTGTATTAAATTATGAAGAAGGTGGAGAAAATTGCGTTTTACATGGAGATAAATATTCTGAAACCTTTTTATCTGAAATAATTGGATCTAAGCCGATAAAAGGAAGACATCTCAACATGGAATCACTTTATGAGTATGGATCAAGAGTAGGATTTTGGAGAATACACAAATTGTTTAAAAAATATAAACTTCCTTTAACAATTTTTGGTGTTGGGATGGCTTTGGAAAGAAATTTAGAAATTTGTAAAGAAATGAAAAAATCTAATTATGAAATTGCTTCACACGGTTGGCGATGGATAGATTATCAAAATATTTCTAAATCAATCGAAAAAAAACATATGCAAAAAGCAATAACTTCTGTTAAAAAAATTTTCGGAAAAAGACCTACTGGTTGGTACACAGGCAGATGTGGCCCTAATACTTTAGATCTAGTAATTGATGAAGGTAGCTTTTTATACTGTAGCGATACTTATAACGATGATCTTCCGTATTGGAAAAAAAAGGGAAAGAAAAAACAATTAATGATTCCATATAGTTTGGATAATAATGATATGAGATTTCTAACAAGTCAGGGTTTTAATTCTGGTGATCAATTTTTTAATTATTTAAAAGATAGTTTTGATACTTTGTACGAAGAGGGTAAAGAAAAACCTAAAATGATGTCAATTGGTTTACATTGTAGAATAATTGGAAAACCTGGAAGAATTCAATCTCTTAAAAAATTCTTAAATTATATAACTGATTTTGATAAAGTATGGATCTGTAAAAGAGAAGATATTGCAAAGCACTGGATCAAAAACCACAATATATAATTTAATTTTTTGAACTTTCAGAAACGTAATAAGCAACGGCATTTATCTCATCCTCAGAAAGTATTTGAAGAAATGATGGCATTACACCGATACCGTTGGTAACTGAATTAACAACTCTGCCTATATCTGGTTTTATTTCATTTAAATTTGGCCCTACATTGCCAACTGTATTTGCGTCTTTAAGTGAGTGACAAGCAGCACAATTTCCAGCATTTAAAAAAATATCCTTTCCTAAATCAAATTTTTCATCTGAAAATGTTTTGTTAAACAATAATAAATTGAATATTAATAAAAAAATAAGTTTTGCTTTCATAAGTCTAAAATAACTATTTTATTTATTCTTCGATTTATTTCAAAAATTATATTAAAACAATCATTTATTATGAAAATATTTGACTGTTTTATGTATTTTGATGAAGAAATAGTCCTGGATGCAAGGCTAAACTGCCTAAATCCACACGTAGATTATTTCATAATAATTGAGTCCTGTTTCACTCATCGTGGAGATAGGAGAGAATTAAATTTCGATATTAATAAGTATAAAAAGTTCAAAGATAAAATTATTTATAAAGTCTACGACCAAATTCCAAATAAAATTGATAAGGTTTTTGAAAATGATGATGAAACTACAAAATCCATTAAATATATTATGAATGCCCTTTATAGAGAAAATGGTCAAAGAAATTACATAAGTGAAGGGATTAAAGAAGCTAATAATGAAGATTTAATATTGGTTTCAGATGTAGACGAAATACCTAATTTATCAAATATTAATCTTAAAACAGTTAGTCAAAAAATAATCTGTTTTAAACAAGATATGTTTTATTACAAATTTAATTTAAAAATTCCAAATTTTAAATGGACTGGAACAAAAGCATGTAGAAAAAAAGATTTGATAAATCCACAATGGTTAAGAAATATTAAAGATC
>Ga0208277_1002599_pt1 | contig 10177 bp, 4 predicted proteins | sample ETNtaG_5_FD_185782 | JGI IMG/M metagenome (GOLD analysis project Ga0208277, IMG submission 185782) | Marine microbial and viral communities from oxygen minimum zone, Eastern Pacific Ocean - ETNP201406SV205 (SPAdes) (version 2) | ecosystem: Environmental > Aquatic > Marine > Oceanic ...
TCTTCTAAAATGGATCGTTCATATATAAGGAATGGTTTTAAGATGTATATTAAAAAATCATTTAAAAAATCTTTTATATCGAGTGTAGGGTTTAAATTTTATTTTAATCACAGATATTATGATTTAGAATCTTGGTATTATAATTCAGATAATTGGAAAACTTATTCAGATTACGATATAAGATTAGAGGTTTCTAAAAAAATAACTAAAGCAATTAGTCTCGATGCTTCTGCAAGACACTTTTTAAGACAGGTATCTTCATCTAGCAATGCTGAAGTTTCTTGGGTTGAGGGTTATAAAAATCATCAAAGAAATGAATTGTGGTTAAAGTTTGTTTATAATTTTTAAATTTAGATTGAGGTAAACATGAAATTATATATAATTATATTATCTTTTTTATTATTTGCATGCATAGATCAGTTAGAACGTGAGAGTAATAGTGTAGCTGACTTAGTTACATATATTAATACTTATGGTGAAGCAATGGATGCCGATTTGAATGAAAATTCAATGATAGTAGCAGCAAACTATCATGGTTTTATTGTTTATGATGTTAATAGAGATGCTATGGGTGATATTGTGTCTGTTGATTCAGTTTATAATGATTCTATTTTAGATGATTCTATGGGTGATAACCGTGCACAAGAAGTAATTATTTCTCAAAGTCATGATATAGCTTTTATAACAGATATATATGATAGAATATGGTTACATAAATTAGATCAAAGCGCAACTCAGTATGTTGATTATTATTTACAGGATTGTTACGGTGGAACATGGCTTAGTACAGCAATTGATGATGAATCTAATCCAAATGCTATCAATGTCTTTTCTCTTGTTAAGCATTCTTCATCTGAGAGTGATGATGAAGGGACTATTGGAGATTTTGATGAATATTCAACTTCCGTTGTATGGAAAGGGCTTTATGATATTTCTGGAGGTGATTTATTTCCTGAGCAAAATGCTAGTCCTTCGTGTGAGTTCTCTTATAATTTTGGAATATTACCAGAGAAAATACATTTTAACGATGGTTTGTTAGTTGTTTCTAATGGTGAATTGGGAGTTAAAGTTTTAAAGCAAGTATCTGAATCAACATGTTTTGATAGTAATACGTATGAAATTCTTACAGATTTTGTTTCTTCAGGAAATGTTGATGATGATAGAGTGGTATGTGAAAATCCTACTTTTGATTATTACAATCCAGGGTTAGGTGGTATTTTTGAACCAAATGGAGGATTTTATCCTTATGTACATTCTTCATTTGATCTTTCAGGAGAAGTAAATTCAGTATTTGTAAAAGATTTGGTTGTTTTTGCTGGTTTGTCAACAAGTAATGGCTGTTACATATCTTTACTTGACGATAATGGGGATGTTATTGATAATTTATCTATAGCTAATGGCTATACAATTAACAATATTAGTGAAGATAATGGTACTATAGCATTATCTGCAGGGCATGATGGATGTTTGTTATATCAGTGGAATGGCGGTTTAAATATTGATTATATAGGTCAAATTGAAACTCCTTATTCAAATCACGTAAAAGTAGATGGTAATAACATCATAGTTTCAACCGAGGATGGAATTTATATTTATAATTTAAAATAACAGGAGTTTTTAATGGTCTTTAGATTTTTATTTTTATCTTTAATATTTAATTTAATTATAGCTCAATTTGATTGGATAGATGATGGAGCACCAATCAGGCAAGGTCAGCACATTGAATGGCAGAGAGGTGCGGCTGATGGGCAAACAGGCGAAATTATTTTTGCTTGGTCTGATACTAGAGATAGTATGAGGGATGTTTATGTTCAAAAAATTGATGCTCAAGGTAATCGTTTATGGGGTGAAAAAGGCGTTGCTGTAACTACAGCTTATGGAAGACAAGAAGATCCATTGATAGTTGGAGATGATAATGGTGGTGCTTTTGTTGTATGGATTGATTATAGGAATGAGCCTGACACAAAAGGAGATGTTTATGCTCAGCATGTTCTATCTGATGGTACTTTAGTTTGGTCTCTTGAGGGACAACCTATTGTAGTTAAAGATGGAGCTCAAAGAAGTCCAAATATGTGTAAAGATGGTAATGGTGGCGCATATATTATTTGGAAAGACTTTACTGTTGGTCAGTACGAGCATGTGTATGCAACTCATATTTCATCTGATAATCAAATTATAAATCCTGGAGAGGGTGTTCCTATTATGACAAACGATTCTCATCATAATGGAATTAGTTTAGAGATTGCAGGCCTTGGAGAAGCTGCTATGGCATGGGTTGATGATAGAAATGGAAATTTGGATATTTTTGGTCAAAGGATGTTAGCAAATCATGATGATGGAACAATTACTACCTTATGGAGCACAGTTGAAGATGGAGGAATTGCAATTTGTGATGCAGAAGGTGATCAGAATTATGCGAAAATAACATATGCTGCTGGTTGTTGTGGAACAGAAGGAATAACAGCGACTACATGGCAAGATGATAGAAATCAAAACTTTGATATTTATATGCAATATTTATGGGTAAATGGAGATCCTTATTTTCAAGATTTTCCTCAAGGTTTACCTCTAACTGAAGGACTTTCTTCTTCTCAAACAAAGCCAAGAGTTAAAGCAGATGATTCTGGGGCGTATGTAGTTTGGTATAGTGATCAAAATGGTAATAGTGATATTTATGCGCAAAAAATTATAGCATCTCAAGATGATCCAATTCAATGGCCTGTAGATGGTTTACCAGTATGTACTGCTCAAGATGCTCAAACAGGAGCACGATTGTCTGTTAGTGGTGATGGAGGGGCTTATTTTGTTTGGCAAGATGATAGAAATGGTGGTGATGAAGCAGATGTATATGTTCAGCATGTTAGCGCTGAAAACTTAACTACTATGCCTGAAAATGGTTTAATTGTATCTAATGCTGCTTTAATTCAAAAGAGTCCTGTTATTAGAAAAGATGGTAATGGTTCAGCATTTATTATTTGGGAAGATGGAAGATCTGGAAGTGGTGGTATATACACTCAACATTTAAGTCCACAAGGTGAATTAACTTTAGGTAATAATGGCATGGAAATTTATTATGGCGTAGATGGTAAATCTGATAATATTAAATCTGAAAGAATAAATGATAGTGAGATTTTATTATATTGGGAAGATCGTGAAAATGGAGTTAATTCAACTTACAACTTTGGTAAAATCATATCAAATGACTATGGGTATTCTTATGATAATGCAAATTCAGTTCCAAATGCATCTTTAAGTCAAAATCCTGCACAGCTAAATGCTGAAGTTAAAAAAGTAGGAGATAATTTATTTATGGGATTTTTACAGGATAATTATCAGGCTGGAGCTGATCCTTTTGAAGGTTATTCTCAGTATTTTCAAATTTTAGATTTACCAGAGCTAAATTTAGTAGGTGATTCAAATGGAACTTGGCTTAATCCTACTGATTGGTTTCAATATGATTTTATAAGTGAATTTGGTAGAGATTTAGATTTATTGGTAAATGATGATAATACTTTATTTTACTTTACTTCACTTAGTGAGTTCTTTGCTGGTCCTGATATATATGTTAGAAAAGTTGGAATTGATGGTACGGTATACTGGGATGCTCCTAAAAACTTAACAAATGATCCATCTTCAGATAGTTTTGTTAGAAGTGTATTTAATGTGCCAAATGGTGGTGCTTTTATTGTTTTTGATAAAATTGGTTCAGGTAATTATGGAAATATTACGATTATGAACCAAGATGGTGAAAATACTGAAGGTTTCCCAAAAAGGGTATGTGATGTGGATAGTAATCAATTTATTGAGGATGCAGTTGATACTGGAGATGGTATTTTTGTAATATGGAGAGATAACAGGCAAGAGGGTGGCTCTGATATTTATGGTCAATATTTTGATTATTCTGGAAATTCTTTGGGCAGTTTAGATGGTATTTCAATTGCTAGTTATGATAATGATCAGACTAATTCAAAGATAACTTATCATAATGAATTAAATGAGGTGTTAGTTTGTTGGGAAGACTATAGCAATGGTCAGGATTATGATTTGTTATGTAGTACAGTTAATCTAGATACATTAGAAGTAAATCAGAATGCAGATGGTTCTGCTCTTTATTTGATTGCAGATGGTCAAGGAGATCAAATTAATGTATATCCTTATACAGCGCTTAATGGAAGATATATGATTGCGTGGGAAGATTCAAGAAATAATAGTGATGAAAATTTGCAGACTCATACAGATATTTATTATCAAGAAATAGATAATGGTGAGTTTATTTATAGTCAAAGTGGTGTTGCTCTTTGTGATGCTTACCATATCCAAACAGAGCCAAAAATAACTTTATATTCAAAGAGTGAATCTGAGCAGTCTTATATGGTTTATTGGAGTGATTTACGAAGTACAGGTAAAGATTTGTTGTATAACATTTATGGCCAATCAGTTACGCATGAATTTCAGTTAAGTATTGAAGATGATATTAATCAAGAATTTAGTATTAACTCCATTTATCCAAATCCATTCAACCCAGAGGTTAATGTAAGCTTTTTTAATCCTTCTAATAATCAAGTTTCAGTTAAAATATATAATTTAAATGGAAGGTTAATTGACACTTTATATGATAATTATTTAAATAATGGTAATCATAGTTTTAAATGGAATGCTCAGAATTATTCAAGTGGCATATATATTGTTACTATTGATTCAGGCGATTCATATATAAGTTCTAAAATATCACTATTAAAATGATACTTGTATACATATTAATATTTTTTACCCCTTTGTTTTCTCTTTCTGAAAGGTATCACACCTTTTATGAGGTAGAGCAGCAACTTCAAGATTGGAATATAGAATTTGGGGCTAATGATAATCCTTGGCCAGCTCAATATCCTGGTAGTGGTATTATTTATGATCTGAGTCAAATAGGTGTATCTTCACATGATAATTTACCAATATATGCAGTAAAACTTTCTTATAATGCAGATCAAACTCAAGATGAGCCTAGAGTATTAATTTTAGGTCAATGCCATGCTGAAGAGATATATGGTGTTGAAATTGCTATGGAATTGATTGACTGGTTGTTACATCCTAATGCTTTTTATCCTGTAAACTACTTAGATAGAAAAATGGCTCTTGAAAATACAGAGTTATGGGTTATACCTACTCATAATCCTGAAGGTTTATTGACGGTTCATGGAGATACATTAAATGGTGATTGGGTTCAAGATGAATGGTATCGAAAAAATAAAACAGATATAAATTTAAACGGTATTTTTGATTATGTTTATGGTCCAGGTAACGATTCTGATGGTGTAGACTTAAATCGAAATTATGATTTTAATTGGATATTTGGGGATAATAAATATGAGTTGGATTATGGATGTTCTGAGAATCCTTCATATATTTCAAATTTTGATTATTATAGAGGAGGAGAGCCTTTTTCTGAATCGGAAATACAAGCTATTAGGGATTTTGCTATTGAAAAGCAATTTTTATTATCTATAGCTTATCATAGTTCTAGATCAGGTTGTGTTTCAGAAAAAGTTATTTATCCATGGCTATGGACAGAGGATAAGCCTAGTCCAGACTTTACAGTAGTGGATAATTTAGGTAGAGATATAGCATCTTTCATCCCCACACAAGATGGAATAACGACTTATTTGCCTTCTGGTAGCGTATCAAGGAGAGGCAATGCTCATGATTGGTTTTATAGTCAAACTGGTTGTATTCAGTATTTGATTGAGGCTGGTACTTCTAATATGCAGAGTGATGACGAAGAAATAATAGAAGATACTATTGATAGGAATCTTGTTGGAGCCTTTCATTTAATTAATAGAGCTTCAGGGAATAATTTTGGTGAGATAGGCGCAGATAAATACCTTATAAATGGTTTAGTTAAAGATTTTAATTCAGGTGAAATATTAGATGCAGAAGTTTCAATTTTAGAAATGGATGGCCCTATGTTAAAACCTAGAATGACAGATCAATTTGGTAGATATAGAAGGTTGTTATATCCAGGAACATTTACTTTACAGGTTGAAGCAAAGGGATATCAAACATACATTGAGCAGAATATTGTTCCAAGTGGTTCGTCATTTGTAGAGAAAGATATTTATTTAGAGCCTTTACAGACTTATGGGGTTAATTTTAATTTAAGTTTACCTCCTTATTATGATTATTCAGTTCCTTTAATTATGGTATTAGAAAGTCAATGGGATGTATTAGAGTATGAAATATTTTCAGACAATTTTCAGCTTGATTTGTATGAAGGCTCATATAGTGTAACTTTTAAGGGTTCTGATTCAAATCATGTAGTTCCAATTATGGATAATTTTTCTGTCAATTCAAATTCAGAAAATGATTATACTTTTCATTGGGCAAAATTAGTGTATGAAGGTATAAATGCAGCTGATTGGGATTATATTTCTGGAGATTGGTTTATTGATGGAGGTGGTTTATATACGCAGTATTCCTCATTTTATGGAAATGGTCAATATAGTAGAATTATGCTTGATTCAACATTTTCTGCGTCTAATGTAGTTGCTTTGATAAGTATGAAATATGAGTATGAATGGGATAATGATTATATTCAATTTTCATTTAAAGATAATAATGATGCTGTTTTATCACAAAAATTATTATCTGGTCAAAAATATAAATTCTTTGATACAGTAATGTTTGGCTATCATAGCGGCGAAGAATTTAATGATGTGAAATTCGATATATCTATGGATACAGATGAGTCGCTTCATTATAGAGGAGCTATAATAAATAATCTGCAGATATTATCAGACTCAGGTAGTCAAGTTTGTAATTTAGGTGATGCTAACTTTGATGGGGCGTTAAATATAAATGACATATTAAAAGTTATAAATTTTATACTTTTAACAGATCAAGCTTCAGGATATTATAGATGTGTTAGTGACATCAATCAGGATGAAGGTATCAACATTTTAGATATAGCTATTTTAATTAATATGATTTTAGGAGAATAAGTATGAAGAAGCATCTAATTTTAGCATTTTGTTTAATTTCGGTTTTATTTGCTAATTACTCATTAAAAACACCTTTATCTCAGAAAGGTTTATATGATAGGCCGACTGAATATGAAAGAGGTATATATTTGATAGTTTTAGCTTCTCAAAGTTTAGAAAATTGGTTAGGTGATCAATCTAATGGAGATGATTTTATTGAATTTAAAAAGAGTCAAGGTTATGATGTTGATATTATGTCTTTGGATCAATTGGGTATTGATTCAAATATAGCTCTCAAAGGTTATCTACAAACTTACAAAAATAATAACCCAATGCTTGAGTATGTATTGTTGGTGGGAGATTGGAATGGGGCATACTCAGTTCCTACTTTTACTATTCCTTCATATAATGAAGAAGAATTAGACGTAACGGACTATACTTATACTTATGTAGGTGATAATGTGCAAAGTCCAAGATTCTTTATTGGGCGTTGGCCTGTTAGGCAAATTCAAGATGTTTTAATCTTAAAAGCTAAAACTATTGAGCATACTAGGTTAGAGCAATCAACTAATTTAGATAGATTTGATAATGCATTGATGGTTGCTGGTAATTTTAAAGATGGACAAGGAGTTCAGCCTTGGGATTGGCCAGTAACTCCTGTTTGGACTTCTATATGGCTTCATGATGAATTGTATGAATTTGGTTACAATGATGTTGATACTGTTTTTTATCATGCTCAGAATTATGAAAATGGAGCAAGTAACCCTATGATTGCAAATTCATGGAATAATGGGGTTGGAATTATTAATTATAGAGGTTGGGGTGATGCAAATGGATGGCATAAGCCTTTATTTCATAGAGAAGAAGTAGAACAGCTTAATAATGGATGGGATTTACCTATTGTGTTTAGTTTTGTGTGTAATACAGGTGATTTTGGTAATGATTACTCTGGGGTTGGGCTAGATAAATGTTTTGGTGAGACTTTAGTTACTGCAGGAAGTACAACAAATCCTAAAGGTGCAGTCGCGATGATTGGTCCATCTGACCTGGATACTGACACAAGATTTAATAATGTAATGTGCGGTGCAATGTGGGATGAAATTTTAGAGCTTAGAAAAACAGAATTAGCTCCAGCTTTACATGTGGGAAAAGATTCTGTAAGAACTCAGTTTGAAGGGTTAGTGATTAACAATACTAGTATACCTGATTTTTATTATCACATTTATGGTGTTTTAGGTGATCCAAGTATTCCAATAAGATTAACTGCTCCTACGAATTTAAATGTAATTGGAGATATTAATTTGTCTGACTCTTTTATATCATTGCAAATAGTTGATGAGAATAATGATTCAGTTAAAGATGTTGTTGCTGCTCTTATTTATGAGGGCAATTTGATTGGTAAGGATTTATCTAATCAAAATGGTTGGATTGATATTGATATTGATGAATCTTTAGTAAGTATTGGTTCAGAAATGAGTTTGTATTTAAATCATGCAGATTATTTTCAAGAGAAAATAGATATCATATTTAATAGTGACTCAGGCTCAGATTTTTTTGAGCATGCTTATCAAGTATCGCCAGAGCCGTTAGCTGATTATATTTATAATATTTCATTAAATGATGATACTAATTGGGAGGATGCGTCTGTTAATGGAGTAAATTTATGTTTAACTGATGATACTGTTACAGAAATTGAGTTACCTTTTGATTTTAATTTTTATGGTCAAAATTATACTAGTATGACAATTTCTTCAAATGGATGGGCATCGTTTGAAAAATGTGAAATTCCTTATTTTTGGAATTTCTCAATCCCATTTCCTTTAGGTCCATCTGCAATGCTTGCTCCTTTTATGGATGATTTAGATGATAATGCTAAAGAGCCTTTTGAAGATGCGAATGGAAACTGCACATATGATGATGGGGAATGGTTTCAAGATAGGAATGATAATGGATATTGGGATCAAGGAGAAGATTTTGATGTATATTCTTTATATGATGAAACCTATAATAGGTTTATAATTCAATGGAACAATGTATCTAATGGTGAAGATGATGAAAATTGTCCAGATTGTGTTAAGAATACATTTCAATTACAGCTATTCAATCAAGATTTTTATGAAAACACAGTTAATCAAGGGGATGTGGTTTTTGTTTATCAAGAAACGCATGACATTGATGAGAATGGTAATTTTTCAACAATCGGAATAGAGTCTCCAGATCAAAATTTTGGTTCTCAGGTTGTGTTTAATGATGGAGATTCTGAGATTACACCAAATTTAAATAATGGTTACGCTATTAGGTTTACAGCTGATAATAATCCTCTAGATATTATAGATAATAATTCAGATAAAGAGTTTTCTATACTAAAAACTTATCCAAATCCTTTTAATCCTAGTTTAAATATAGAGTATAGCTTAGAAAAATCTTCTAATGTGACTATATCTATATATGATTTAAATGGTAGATTAATTGAGACTGTTTTAGACGCTTATCAAACGATGGGAAGTCATAAAATAAATTGGACTTCTAAAAGTATGGCTACTAGTGTTTATATAGTGAAGCTAGAATTAGGTAAAGATATTTATACTCAAAGAGTTGTTCTTTTAAAGTAAAAAACTGTCCAATAGTCGTTCTGGGGGTCTTGCTATAATAGCTTTGTTTTTATCTACGACTATTGGTCTTTCTAGTATTTTGGGGTTTTCTACAATAAGATTAAATATTTTATTGTCATCTTCTAATAATGATGTAAAATCATTTTCCTTGAATAATTTATCATTTTTTCTAATAAAATCTTTAGGTCTTAAGTTTAATTTTTTAGCAATTTGAATTAACTCTGGTTTTGTTACACCTGTTTTTAAGTATTTAATTATTTTTTCATCTGGCGCAATTAATCCTGCACGGGCTCCGGCTTCAATCGACATATTGCAAATGGTCATTCGTTGTTCAACATTTAAATTTTCAATAACTGAACCAGCATATTCTATAACCATTCCGGTTCCGCCTGCTGTTCCTATTTTTCCTATGGTCTGTAAAATGACATCTTTAGAGGTAACTCCTGTTGATAATTTTCCTGTTACGTTAATTCTAAGATTTTTTGATTTTTTCTGAATCAAAGTTTGAGTAGCCAAAACATGTTCAACTTCTGAAGTTCCAATTCCAAATGCTAAGGCACCAAAAGCACCATGTGTAGCTGTATGACTATCTCCACA
>Ga0208277_1002600_pt1 | contig 10175 bp, 6 predicted proteins | sample ETNtaG_5_FD_185782 | JGI IMG/M metagenome (GOLD analysis project Ga0208277, IMG submission 185782) | Marine microbial and viral communities from oxygen minimum zone, Eastern Pacific Ocean - ETNP201406SV205 (SPAdes) (version 2) | ecosystem: Environmental > Aquatic > Marine > Oceanic ...
GATGCCGTTGACGACGACGACGACGCGCGTTCGTTGACCGATCGACGGACGACGCCCTCGCGCGACGACGACGACGACGCGCGCGATGAAACCCACGGGGGTGACGCGATCCGATTTGGAATCGAACGAGAAAAAACGCGCCGTCGTGGACGTCGACGGCGTCGGACCGGTGCTCCTGCAAGAATTCATGGGCGACGTCTACGCGGTGTCGAACGCGTGTCCGCACATGGGACTGTCCATGCAGGGGAAGACGCCTCTGTTGAGCGCAAAGGTGGGGGGGGATTGCGAGATCACGTGTCCCGCGCACGGGTCGACGTTTTCGATGAAAGACGGGACGCCGAGGGGGTAGTGGTGTCCGAAACTTCCGGAACTGCCGATGGTGGGGAAACTGTTCGCGGGGGAGCCGAAGGGGATTCCGACGTACGTCGTCAGCGTGGATGAGACGTCGGGGGAGATTATGGTGGACGCGTGAGCGTCTCCGCGTCGACGACGGGACGAGCGTCTCGGACGCGCGCGCGGCGCGGCGCGAATCGGTGTCCAATTCGATCCGCGCGCGGTGCGTCTTGTATCTATACACTCGTGTGATGGAATCGAGAGTGCTCTACGGTAATTTCAGCGTTACATCGATCGATCGATCGATCGTTCGTCGCCCGTCGCCCGTCGCCCGTCGCTCGTCGACGCTCGCCCGCAGAGCGCGCCGCGCGAGAACCATCATGTCCGCGGCGTCGATCGCGCGGCGCGTCGCGCATCGCGCGTCACGCGCGCTCGCATCCGTCCCGTGTCGCGCGTGCGCGTCGACCGCGGTCGACGACGCGCTCGCGCGACACGAAACCGTCGTCGGCATTGAAATTCACGCGAGACTGGCGACGAGGTCGAAACTTTTTAGCGGTGCCCCGTCGGCGTACGGCGGCGGTGCGAACGAGCGCGTGGCGCCGTTCGACGCGGCGTTACCGGGAACGCTTCCGGTGCTCAATGCCGGGGCGGTGGCGCTCGCCATCAAGCTCGGACTCGCGCTCAAGGGAGAGGTGCAGCTCAAGTCGAGTTTCGACAGAAAGCACTACTTTTACGCCGACTTGCCGCACGGGTATCAGATCACGCAGCAGCGCGCGCCCATCGTGCGAGGGGGGGAAGTCGTCGTCGTAGACGCGGCGAAGACGCGCGCGGGCGGCGAAGGGGGCGATGGCGGATTGAGAATGGGCATCGAACGCGTGCAACTGGAGATGGATACGGGAAAGAGTCAGGCGATGGACGGCGCGGATGGATCGGTGAACGGCACGCTCATCGACTTGAATCGCGCCGGTCAGGCGTTGGTGGAGATCGTGAGCGAACCTGACATCCGGAGTGGAGAGGACACGGCGGCGTGCGTCGAGTCTTTACAAAGAATGTTGCGTTACTTGAACGTGAGCGACGCCAACATGGAGGAAGGTTCGTTGCGTTGCGACGTCAACGTGAGCGTGCGAACGGCGGACGAACGCGCGCGAGGCGTTTACGGCGAGCGAGTAGAGATTAAAAATCTCAATAGTTTACGAAGTATCGTGCGAGCCGTGAAGCACGAGGCGAAGAGACACGTCGACGTCATCGAAAACGGCGGGAAAGTAGAGCGAGAGACGAGGACATTCGACGCGAACACCGGGAAAACGATCGTGTTGAGATCGAAAGAAAGTCTTTTAGATTATAGATTTACGCCCGAGCCGGATTTACCACCCTTGGTGTTGACGGCGGCGGACGTGGAGGCGGTGGCGAATAGAATGCCAGAACTTCCCAACGACGCGTATCAGCGCTTGGTCGATCACGGCGTCTCGCCGTCGACGGCGAGCATCATCATCGCGTTTCCATCGACGCTCAAGTACTACGACGTCGCTATGGAGCATTGCGGTGACGCTAAGCCAGCCGATGTGGCGAATTTCGTGGCGAATGAAATTATTGGCGCGGCGAGAAAAGACGCGGGCGCGTCGCACAAAGAACCGCTCGCCACGCTTCCACTCGCCGCTTCGTCGCGGCGCATCGGTCACCTGCTGGGAAAAGTAGCAGAGGGCGCGTTGAGCGGACGCATGGCGAAACAAGTCCTCGAGTCGCTCATGAATAGCGACGAGCGCGCGCTGTCAGAAATCATCGGCGACGTTTGCGGCGGCAGTCAGATATCAAACGACGACGAATTGAAGAGTATATGTCAAGCAGTCGTGAACGATAAGCCGGAAGAAGTCGCGTTATTGCGCAGTGGCAAAAACAAGCTCATGAGTGCGCTCGTGGGCGAGGTTATGAAGCGAACGCAAGGTCGCGCGAATCCGAAAGAGGTGAGCAAAACCATACAGGACATCATCGCCAAACTCGGGTAACGTCTTCAATCTGACGATTTTAATACACACTAGCAATTAGCAACTCTCTCACAGCGTGGCCAACCCATTCTCAAAGGCAGACGCAGCAGCCGGGGCAACCGGAGTGCTGCCGACGTACACGTCCAACAACGCCTTCGCGAACTCGGGAGATTCAAATTCGATCTTCGCCGAGCCCTGAACCTCGATGGTCGCCTTCTTCGCTCCAGCGGGGGTCCAGGAGATGGTCATCTTCGTTCCCGATTTTAATTTCAGGGATTCAAAGCCCGAACGCATGGTGTCGAGTTCCTCGAGAGCCGCGTCCTCCGCGACCTCAGCCGCCTCTGCCACCGAGGCCATGAAATTACCCTCGTCATCCTCCGCGGTGGCCATGTTCGTGGCGATCTCGCGGATTCTCGGAGACAGCGCCTCGTCGAGCGCCTCATAAAACGTCTTTCCGTCGACGTCTCGGGCGAGTTCTATCGCGACCTCCTTATCGTAATCACCATCCAGCAGTCCCTTTTCCCGTTGCGCGCGCGCTTTGTCGGCGTCGACGTACATCGCGAGCGCGTAAACCTTTACGTCGAGAATCGCGATGCGTTTCGTTCTGCAACCGGCGCCGATCGCCGTCAATCCCGACGCGTTCGTATCGGGGAATGATATCTTCGTCGACGGGTCCGTCACCGCCACTCTCACCGCCGTCGATCGACGCGCGGATCCACGCGCGCGCACTCGCGGGCGCGTCGCGATGATCATCGCGTTGCTATTGAGCGCTCGCACGGAGGTCGACATGTTGCTTCCTCGCGCGGTGTTGTGACGCGCGCGCGGGCGCGCTCAGTCCTTCTCGCGTTCGCTCGCGACGAGGGCGTCGATCTCATCCGGCGTCAATCCCTCGAACGCGTCGTCGTGCGCGAATTCCAAGGGCATTGACGTCCCCATGTGCGCGCGAATGGCGTCTCGCGCGCGTCGCTCCAGCGCTGCGCGTTCCTTCTCGGCTTTTTCGCGGCGTTGAAGTTCGCTGGTGACCAGTTTGTTCCCGAACCACGCCAAGAAGGACCCCACGACGACGACGAAGACGGCGTTTTGCCAGCGGGGAATGTGCCTGTCGGCGTCGCTGACGTCCACCTCGGTCCACGAGAAGAGCGGGGACGATCCCGCGTAGACTTTGCTCGCGGCGCGCGCTTCAGCTGCTTTGCGCATGGAATCTTCGTCGTCCGATTTCTGCGACGACGCCGCGCTCGACGCGATCGCGCGCGACGTGGACGCGCGCGCGACGTGTGTTCGGAGCGATCGCGCGCGCAGCGCCGCGCGGCGAAGCATGTCGACGCCGCGTGCGCACGACTGTGGGACAAACTAACTGTCTGTCTGTTACTACTACGGCTACGGCTTCTACTTGGCCTCCTCTGGCGAGGCTAAATCCTTTCGCTCAGCGGTGGCACTCTGTTCGCTATCTAAAACTTCGACGATGGATTTGACGACATCCCGGCGGTGGGAGATGTCCATGCCTGGCGACGCGATTTTCTCCATGAGGAGCGCGTCAAGTTCCGCGCGTAGATGTTTGAATAAAACCGCCACGCGCGGCGCGGCTCGAAAGTGAATCCAATTATCGCACGTAGCGCTTGAACGCTCGTGGTTGACTTTGATTTTACCTCCAAAGAGTAACAGAGGGTAAGGACCGACCGCAGTCGCGTCTCGAATGTACACCTTGGTCGTGCGTACTTTTTCGTGATACAGAAGAAAACGTGAATCGAAATTCGTCAATCCATAACACACGGACGTCGGATGCAAGTGTACGTCGGTGTCATTCTTCGTGCGTACGCTGACGGTGTTAGTGGGATACCTGGAGCGCGCGCGGGTTTCTTCCGTCTTCGGCGCGGCGGAGACGCTCGCGACGTTTGGATACAAGCCTGCACAGATGATCGCTCGCACGAGCGATTCATTCCCTGCGTTCACACTCGCTTCCGCGAGCACACTTTCAAGTTTATTTCGCCGCCCGGTTTTCATTTTATTCACCGCGACCGGAGGAGCGGTTGCATCACCGAGTGCACCGGCGCCGGAACGAAGAAATCCAATCTGGTCCAAAAGCTCGGTGTACTGCTGTCGCATTTCCGAAATTTGTTTCAAAGTTTGACCAGATAAGAAGAGCTTTGATAGATAATCACGTTCAAATCCGCGTCCCTTTGAGCGTGCGTGTATCCAGCCAGCGTATGCGCGCACGAGTGTCAGGTGATCGCTCGCTTGCGCGGCGATTTTCCTCTTCGCGGCGTCGGCTTCGTCTCTTTTATCCATCGGCGCCAAGAAGGGAGATCGGAATCCAACACCAGCGGCGATCGTCAATATGGGATCCAAACAAGAAAACATGGCGCCGTACAACATCATCTTTCCAAGTCTTGCGTCGACTGGAAGCTCGGCGAGGTGATGACCGAGCGCGGTGAGCTCATCCTTCGAGTCGACGGCGTCCAACTCGTGCAACGATCTCAGCGCAGAGGCGATGGCGTCTTCGGGTGGAGGCTCGATCGCCATCGACAGAAACTTTCGAATGTCTCCGAGTCCAAGAATCTTAATTTGTAGGCACAGGGCATCCAATGGTGTTCGCAAAATCTCTGGAGTGGTGAAATCGGCGAGCACCGTCGATTCCGTCTTCGTGCTGTACATGTGGAAGCAGTAGCCTTCGCGAACGCGTCCCGCACGACCACGACGCTGTCGACTGCTCGCCTTGCTGCACCAAGCCGTCACAAGAGCAGACATTCGCGTGGACGGATCGTACTGCGTTTCACGCACGCGACCGCTATCGATGACGAACACAACGTCATCAATCGTGATTGACGTTTCCGCGATGTTTGTCGCCATGACGACTTTTCGCTTTCCCGGCGGAGGTTTACTAAAAGTCAGGCGTTGCTCTTCAGAGCTGAGCGTCGAGTGGAGTGGGATCAGCACGAAACGAGACTCGGCATCTTCCAGATTCGCTCTTAGTCGATCGTGAAGGGTGCGAATCTCAGCCATACCGGGCAGAAAAATCAGCATCGCACCTTCTTCGTACTCATCCGCGATGAGGGCGACGAGAAGTTCAATGAGCTCGTAATTGATTTTCTCCTCGTCTATCACCTGCAAACTCTTCCACGTCGTTTCGCTGTACTCTGGATACATCTCGCGCGTCTCTGGACGAACGTCGCTCATCGCCGAACGCTCGAAGGATTCCTCGACGGCTTCGCGCAAGGCGGCTCCTCGCGCTCCACCACCGCCCGGCATCTTGAACATTCTGCCGCCGCGACTCGGCTCGACGCCCAGCGCGAATTCACCGTCGGGCTCACAGATGTAGCCCGTCGCTTCTATGGCATCCTCCAATCTGTACTCAGCCACAGGAAACGTTCGTCCGGGTATTTCGACGACTGGACACGTCGTTTCCAGGTGCGACTCGAAGTAATTCTTGAACAACTCCGCGTTGACAGTGGCAGACATGGCGACGAGATGAAAATCTTTCCGTCTAGCGGCGAGAGATCGAAGAATCACGAGTAAGAAATCGCTGAGTAAATCGCGTTCATGCACCTCGTCCACGACGACGTGAGACACTCCAGTCAGATTTGGATCAGTCTGTAAACGACGCAGTAAAATACCAGTCGTGCAGAAGAGCATTCGCGTCTTCTCGCTTTGCTTGCTCTCTAATCGAATACTGTAACCGACGGTGTCGCCTATTCGCTCGCAACGCTCGTTTGCGACGCGTTCAGCGACTGCAATCGCAGATAAACGTCTCGGCTGAGTGATGATTATGCTCGTCTCTCCACCCTTACCCGCACGCACAGCCTCTTCAAAGATAAACTGAGGCACTTGCGTTGTTTTACCGCAACCCGTCGCGCCACTCACGACTGCGGCATTCGAGTCTTCGATTGCCTGAAGGACTACGTCCTTCAAATCGCGAGCGGGGAGTTTGGAACGAATTTCTTGCATGTCACGCCACTGTTTCGTTTTCTCTTTCGCGAGCTCCGCATCGAAGAGTCTTTTGCTGATCTCGGCCCTTTGTTCCGCGTTTATCTTTTCCGCACATATTCCGGAAACTCCAGCGAGGATACTCGCCGTGGCCGTCGCGAGTTCGTCTTCCTGTATCTCTTCCTCTGGTGCCGCTTGCTTATCCAGACCCACTTTTTTGACCTGATTCGCGAGCCAACCACCTTTGGCCTTACCGCTCTTGCCAGTTTTCCCATCTGTTTCTTCCGACGCCGGTGTCTGTTTCAATTTACTGGCATTTGGCACGATTTTCTTTTTTACTTTCGCCGCTCTCGCGTTCGCCTCTTCCAGTCGTCGCGCATGCTCTCGTTCCCATCGAGTCAACTTTGCCTCGAGTGAAAAATCCTCACACGCCTCTTCGCTCGCGAGGGCGTCCGAACTCGGGGCTCGATCTGATTGCTCTTCGGGTTGCGCGACTTCGCGCTCAGCTCGCGCTTTTTCCTCAGCCATCATGGCGCGAAAGTATTTGATCCGTCTGAGTCTCTCCTCCTCCGCGGCTTCTTCTTTCGCTTGCTGAGCCTCCAAACGCTCATACGTTCGTTTTATGTGTGCACCGCGACCAGTGAGCACGAACGCGTCGGCTTTGTCGTCGACGTCATCCACCTGCACGCGTTCGGGCTCGGCGTCGACGATGCCGCGTTCCGCGAGAATCGTCGGCATATTTTCTTGCAACCACACCACCATCGCGTACACCGCCGCTTCGCCGACGTACGCGTACGCCTGCGCGGCGATGGTTGCGTTTATCGATCGACGAATCTCCAGTGGTAACTTGTCGTGACACACCACGAATAACGCAGCCTCGGCTGGATACAAATTATCAGGCGGAAAATGGATTTCGAGTTCGCACGGTTCCCACAGAACACCGTTCGCGTCCTCTTCCAACGTCACCTTCACTCTCCACAATTTATTCTCTTCGACGATTTTGAAATCTTCCTCCAAAATCGCCTCGAGCGCCATGGCCTCTTCCCCGCGCTCGGCCAGCGTCTCTTCCTCGTTTGGCGTCGACGGCGTCGACGTCTCGGCGGGTTGTAACGATTTCAACAGGGCGAATGTCGCGTCCTCTTCGACCCACCCCGCCGATTCCAACGCCTCTCTCGCTTCAGCTTTCGAGAAACCCATCGTCATCAATCTCGCCAGCATTGCGCGCTGCAATAACAACACGTACGGATCCTCGACTGGGGCGTCGCTCACCGCCGCCGAATTGACGAGCGTCGTCCCGCTCACGTCGAGCGACGTCTTTGACGGACCTTGCGCTTTCGACGCCTCGCTCAGACGCACGAACGCATCCGGCATATCATCCTTCGGCACGCGCAAACACAACCAATCCAACACCATCCCCAAGCGTTCGATCGCGTGCGTATTCGTCTCGCCGACTTCCGGATTGGCGCGAATCGCCTCCTCCGTCCACGCCTCGTCGAACCCTTGCTCCAACACTCTTCTCCGCAATCGATCCTCCCGAAGCCGCTTCGCGCGCGCGACCCGCTCTTGCTCTTCCCTCTCCGTCAGCGCTTTCGCCGCTTTCGCCGCGACCCACGACCCGTGTCGCTCTTGGGCGCTGATTTCGTCCAAAACCGTCGCCGCCGTCTTCGCTCTCGTCGCCTTCGCGTCTCGCGTCAATCCCGCCGCTCGTCCACGAACGATCGGCGCCGCTAAATTCGCCCGCATCAACCGTTCCCGCGCCATCTCCACCTCTGATTTCTCACCCACCTCCTCGACGTCTCCTTCTCCGCGCGCGCGTTCGTCCTCTTCGCGTCGTCTCCCGAGCATCGCGTGCGCCGCGTCCGCCGCGCGCTCCGTCATGTGTAAAATCTCCACCTCCGAGGCGTCTCCCGCGCCGTTTCCCGCGCGTCTCGCGCCGGGTACGATGCCCAACCCATCGACACCGTATTCCCGCCCGTCATCGGTTCGCGGTGCGCGCGCGTCGTCGCGTGCGACGTCGAGCGGTCGGTGGACCCAATCGCCGTCGTCGTCACTCTCGGCGCCGTCGACGCGCACGCGCACGTTGAGGACCTCGATCGAGCCGCCAACGACTCGAGGACGGGTCTCGGGGAGCGCGGGGCGACGCCGCATCGTCACCGATCGGGCGTCGCCGCGAACTGTCGCGGGATGATACATCGATGGGCGAGACGATGAATGAATGAATGAAATGAAATGAAATGAATGAAACGTCGATTTCGACTACAAAGGACTCACGCGCCTCGCCACTCCGGACGATCTCGAACGCTCCCGAACGGATTAAACCCGCGCTCGGGTCCCGTGGAGACGACGGTGTTCATCTGACGCAATTGTTTCTTGGCGCGTCCCGACGCCCGCACGGCGCCGCGACCGGTGAGAATCCAAAAGACGGCGCGAATCGCGTACGCGAGCGTCCAAAATACCAGTCTAAACGGCGTCGACGCGACGTAGACGACGGCGTTTTCAAAACTCAGCGTAGAGGCGAGGTATTTGACCGTCATGAACCATCGCGCGATGATATTTTCATTCGTCTTGGTGTCGCCCCAGAGTCGACGCTCCACCTCGACGGCGAGACGACGCTGCTCCGCCTCGGTGACGGGACGCGGGGGGCGGTCAACCTTGAATTTAAACAACACGCTTCCGTCGCGTAAATCGATGCGTTCGACGTCCAACGCACGTCTCGCCTGTGCGGGCAGAATAGGAAGAACACTCGTCAGTCAATCAATCCATCGCATCGAAATCAATTCATAAAAAATCAATCATTCGCCGCGTTCGGCGTACCCGTTTCTTCACCAACGACTCCACCTCCTTCTCCACCTCCCGCTCCACCATCTGACTCCGCATCTCTCGCTCTACCCTCCTCCGTCTCTCGATCACCTCATCCGCCCTGTTCTTCGTTCGTCTCTTTTCATTCGCCGCCGGTCGCATGGCGCCGCGCGCGCGTCTCGCGCTCGCGCCAATCGCGCCCGCCGCCCCTCTCGCCGTCGCCGTCGCCGTCGCCGTCGCCGTCCCCGTCCCATCGTACGGATCGTCGTAAAAACTCGCACCGACGAACGATCGCGCGGCGCCACCCGTCGGCGCGCGAGACCGCGCGTCGATGTCGATGGTGTCATCCGCGCGCGCGAATGCGATCGTCGTCGTCGTTCGCGTCGTCGGGGACGCTCGACGACGAGGAACGGGAGAAGGACGCGCGCGAGAGAGCGCGTGGACCGTGTGCGCGGTCGCGTGTGATGGGAACGCCATCGCGCGCGCGTCGACCGCTCGCGCGTCGTGAAATGACAGATGATCGAGATGAGATCTCGACACATGGATAGCGCGCGCGCGCGCGCGCGGGACGCGTCGGACGACTCGAAAGGGACGCTTTGGATGATTCGATCGATCGATCGGTGTTATACCGCGCGAGGTACACCGCGCGTGTGTGTGTGATAATCAACGGGAGTGTGTGACGCTTTCGTTTTCGGGAAAACGAACGACGTCGAGACTCGACGGCGGGACGCGGGACGGGCGGGCGGAACGAAGGCACGACGCACACCGCCGCCGCTCGATCGTCGCGTCGTCGTCGAGACATAGCTTGAAACGATGGATGGATGGATGGATGGATGGATGGATGGATGGATGGATGGACGGATCGATCGCGTGATCCGCGCGATCACGCCGCGCGTCCGCGAACCGCGGGTCCGAGTCGACCGCGAAGCGCCGCCACCGTCCCGGACGAGTCCAACCCGAGCTCTTCGCAGAGCGCGACGAGTTCCGCCTTTTTCATCTTGGAGATCGGCTTGGCGTCGCTCGACTCGGCCTCGTCTTCCTCGGTCGTTCTCTCGCCCACCCACGTGAGTTGCTTTTCAAACGTCGGTTCGGGCTCGGGCGCGGCTTCGGGCTCGGCTTCGGCGTCGGTTTCGGTTTCGG
>Ga0208277_1002604_pt1 | contig 10169 bp, 7 predicted proteins | sample ETNtaG_5_FD_185782 | JGI IMG/M metagenome (GOLD analysis project Ga0208277, IMG submission 185782) | Marine microbial and viral communities from oxygen minimum zone, Eastern Pacific Ocean - ETNP201406SV205 (SPAdes) (version 2) | ecosystem: Environmental > Aquatic > Marine > Oceanic ...
GCGCAGGTGAAGCAGCATCGGCTGGGCGCCCGCGAGAACGGCGCGGGCGGTTTCATCGCCCAACAGAACGCCGCGGAGCGCGAGCGCGAGGAGGAAAGCAAGCGAGCCCTTGCGGACTACCACGGCTGGAGCGCGCAGATCGGGCGCAGCGCCACCACCTTCACCCCGATCCGGCTGCTTCCCGACAACCTCATGGCGATCATCGGCAGGAAGGCGCCCGACCCGCTGGACATGCCCCCCAGGGGCGCCGGGTCGCGGCGCGTGCCCCCCAAGCCCACGATCGCCAAGAAGCCGCGCCAGCCGCTCCGGCGCGCGCCGGAGGCGGCGGCGGCGGCGCCGGCACCCGGTGCCAAGCGCGCGAAGCGAGTCACATTCCCGTGGCTGCCCCCTAACCCACCTGTCCGGCCGCCGGGGAAATACCGGGCTCCGCCTCGCAAAAGGGCGGAGGCGCCGCCGCCGCCAGATTCGCGCCAACAGGTGTTCGAAGCCATCTTTGGCAAGGACTAGCCCTAACAATGTGTAAGTTTCGGTGTAGTACGTGTGTGAGTGCCGCAAACGGCCACTGTAGCCAAGAAAGCGCGTTCGTGTGAATTTCTAACATTCAATTATTGAGCCAACACAGCGCTTAGCGCAGCTTGGGCAGCCAACGCCACAAGTCGTTTTTTTGGCGGCAGAAATTGCGGCACAAAACGTAACGGCCAGCATGGTAGAGCACAGAAATGACACAACCACAAGCAACCAGCCCACAGGACCCATGCACCGCAGCGCAGCGCAGCACCCGATGGCATCGCAGTCCCAGAAGGCGAGCACCATGCCTACCCTCGAGGGTATCAAAAAGCGCCACACGGCGCACATGACCGAGATTCTCGAAAACGAGCGGCGCGCCATCTCGGCGCTCCGCACGCGCCGTATGGCCGTTACGGAAAGGCGCCGCGCGCTCATGAGCGCGGCGATCGAAGTATGCGAGGCCAGGAAACGCGAGGCGCGCAAGCTGCACGAAAACGCCATATCGGCGCTTAACGCGTCCCCGCCCTGGAACACGCCCGCTCACAAGGCCGCCAACCACACGATGCGGACCTCTATCGAGTTCGCAAAGGGACAACTCGAAGAGGACACGGCCAAGATCCGCGAGATCGCCAAGCGCACCAACGAAAAGATCGCAAGGCGCGAACTGGCGATCGGGTGCAAAACCATCGAACGGATCGCGCGCGCCGAGGCAGAATTCGCGACGGCGCAGAACAATCCAATCCTGGGGGACTGCAACGAGGCGGACGACCCTATCCTGTTTGGGCGGTAGGCGCGCGCCGGCGGGAAGTTGCAAATAACCAGTCAACCGACCGACCGCCTGCTGGCCGGGGAAGGGAGGGAAAAGAGAACGGGACCAGTTGCCAGCCCTGCGCGGAACGGAGTTGGACTGTGTAATAAGTACAAATGGGAAATGTTAAAGTGACACAAAGCGTAAGAACAATGTCTGACAGTAGGGGAAACTTTGGATTTAAGAATCTTCCAATACAGGATCTGGACATTGCGGGTGGGGATAAAGCACTTAAAAAGAATGACACAAACTCCGACTCGGCGACGGTCAAAACTGCCAAACTGTACATATATGGTTGGTTGTGTTACAATGCATGTTTCCCCTGCTTGCCGAATTACTGCGGCAACAAGTTTTGTATCAAGAAACGGGATGGCACGCAGTGGGATGGCGGCTATTTCATAGAGTTGCGTCGATCTGTGTGGCTTCGCTTGCTCCACGCACTGTGTTTCTGTCTGCACATCACCTTTGTGGTCATCACACTGGTTATTGCAGGCGATGGCGATATGCTCGTAACCGTAAAAAGAGTCCGACCTTATTGGGGCGTTGGCACCTCGTACTTTCATGACATACAGCCGTCCAAGAACCAATTTGTGTACATTGATACCTTAACCGTGCTTTTCTTTGGATGCAGCGCTTTTATGCACAGCATGTGGCTGGTGATGCCCCTGATTCATCCATCTTGGGCGGATCGCATGCTTTGGGGTTGCCTTGACAAATGCCTCTGCTGGTGGCGTTGGGCAGAATATTCACTATCTGCAAGCACCATGATGATTGCCATCGCCATCACAACCGGCATAGCCGACCAAAACACTCTACTCGGCATCTTTGCACTCGGATTCATAACCATGTGGTGCGGATACTTTACGGAACTTGTTTCGCGTCCCGCAAAAAATGCTGACGGGACAGTGAACTACGACCGCTGGGAAGGTGACCCTGACCCACTGGAAAACGATGCCACAAAAGAAGAGAAGCGTGCCCACCTCATGTCCAGAATTACCAACTACGCATATCGCATGTTTCCCCACGTAATCGGTATCATCCCTTACTCCGTTGCATGGTTCATTATAGTCAACGGTTGGAACGAGCTGATGGACGACCTGACTCTTTGCAGTGACTCGGATGGCGCTATGCCTGAATGGGTCCCATTCCTTGTGTACGGGTGCTTTACCGTCTTCTCTTTCTTCACCTTTGTTCAATGGCGATACCAATGGATTGCACCCGAACATTACTGGCGCACAGAGATTTGGTATTGCATTCTCTCAGCAACGGCCAAAATTCTACTGGGACAGCTGCTCTTACTGAACGTTTTTAGCAAAACGGTGGATGATGACGAACAGTCGCACATATGCACTGAGGACATTTCAGTGGATGAGAAATGTAATGCTACGATTAAATACATACGCTGGGCAGCAACGGGGTGCGATTCCCGTCACAGTTTTTAAGATTATCGAAGAAGATACACTGTTGGGCGACTTCACTCGGTCGTCTGTTCACACGAAGTCTTATCAAACCGACCGGCGCCAGCCCTTGACTGAGCGACACCGCATCGGTTCTTTGCTATGGCGCTGTCCTTTCTTCTCCTTGTGCGCTTTACGTTTTAGATCGGCGCGACGCTTGGCGCGGGGCAGCACTTCGTCGAATTCTCCATCCGGTACAGTGTCGTCAAGACAACAATGGCGGGCAGAAATGCTCTTGGGTGCTGCGCCGCCCTTCACCATGTGTCGCAAATGTGTGCGCGTTGTTTGTTGTTTGTTGTTTGCTTTCTGTCTTTTAGACAAAAGAATGCAATCCAATACTAAATTGCACACTTTTAGATATTGGTCACTATAGCAAAGCCTCCACCGTCGCGTTCCAGACAGGATCCACTCCCTTTTGCGCCACGTCCATTCTTCGGGAGTCAAACACACGAGATCGGCGACCCCTTTGAAACTTTAGCGACGCGTGTGTCTTAAAAAGAGTTTAAAAGAAAGTATGCACTCACTGCAAACGCAAAGGGACGATAACAAACATGCCTACAAAGAGTCCGATACCGAACAACCAGAAGCATGCGAGCTCAGATTGGGTCGGTGGCCGCCCGGAGTCCATATTATAGCGACGCATCTTCGTTCCGCGCCACTCGGATAACCCACCGCGGCGGCGGTGGATGCGACTCTTTGCTCCCATTGCCGACACGCTGCTTTGGTTGTTGGGATGAGCACAAGTGAATCGGTGTAGCGGTGGGTGCTGCTTACAGGAGGCGCGCCGATTATCCAGAGCTCCCCTGCACCCTACGCACACGCTTGCTCAGTGTCTCGTCGTCAGAATCGGGGCTCTCCTTTACCCCAGGTATAAGCTGGCTTAGCGGCATGTCGTCTTCAGGATCGCTGTCGGGTGGCGGTGGCGATGGTGGCGGCTCGTCAAAAAGCTCAATTTGCATGTACTGGTGCGTCTTACCTTGTTTCATTTGTATCGTTAGGTTACGCGTAAGTGTTGCGATCGCCGCACAAAGTGGAGCCATTCCCTGAGAGGGTGGTTGTTTTGCCACCCGGAGCAAATCTGCGTCTGAATTGTTTTTAGACGAAGCCGCACAAGCAATCGCCATCGCGCGCATCGTGGCGACCATGAAGCAAGAACCTTCGTCGTTTTGCTCGGCTTCGCGTTCCACCCATACAAGGCCATTTTTTTCTTTGAGTGCCAAATTCCGCTTTTTGGCATTGTCGTCCCAGAAATGCTCATACAGCGTGGATGGAACTATCACATTTCCCTTTGGTTTCCACGGATCCACGATACGGAACCAAGGGAAGGTGTCGCACTTGAAAAGAACGCGTGCATGTCTGCCCCAGACAAGAAGCGCAACCTTCTTTTCTTGGTCTTTACAAAACTCGAGCAGTCTGTTATTCTGTGCCAAGAATCGCTCTTGCAAGCCTGGACTGTTTGAGTTGGTCAAATTGATGGTAGAGGCAAAAAGCGCGCGCATCGCATTGTCGCCGGCTTCTTCAGTGTTAACGATGAATTCGAGTGCTTTACTCATATTGTCGCAATATTGGCCACCAAGGCCAAACTCCATAATTTCAGATTCAGCCTTCTGGCCCCGAATTCCGACTTGACCTTTCTGAATGATGATGCCCAGTTTGCGCGTGTACCCTTCTTCCAGCAACCGCCGCGCGATCAACACTGGCATGGCGTTCCTGACTGAAGTGTCATTATCACCCGCATTAGCAATCTTGGTAAGCAGGCGCTTGGCCCACGTGTGCTCAGCAAAGGGGATGCGAATATCCCACCCTGGGATTTTGTACGATTCGTTATAATCCATCCCTGTGGGTTTGTGTGCAATGTAACGATCACAAATCGAATTTCGTACCCTCCGCGATGCAATTTCCACAGCCAGCAAATAACACATGCGATTCACATAGCCATCGTTCATGCACTGGGCCTTCTCGCGAGATTCGACAGCCAACGGACTGCATGCCAATTCCAATTTCATGACGGGTTGTTTATTATACGTGACGAATACTGGCTTGTTGCTGCGGCTGATTTGTTGACCTTCGGTCTCGGTGTTGAGTCTGACAAGTATGCGCTGAAACTCGAGGTCCTGAATCCATCTGACTTCGTGAATCGCGAAGCCACACCCAGGCGTGTTATTATGATACAAACGGGGGCGTACCTCGACAGAAAACGCGGAAGGTGCGTTTACCCGCGCATCTTCTGCAAATAATGCGCACGCTTCCGAAAATTTGAACGCTGCGAATGACGGTTGTGTCCCACGTGCCAATAGGTAGCCGGTAAACATGTCGATTGCATATTCGGAGCGCCTCAACAACACTTCCATCTCTCTGAGCTTTGTACTCTTTTCGCGAAGAGCATTTAGTAAATGGAAATATGCCTTTTTCGACTCAGAAGACAGCTTTGAACCATCTTCCCCTTTGGCGTTCTCTCCTATCCATCGGATTTTAACCATTTCGTGTTTCACATCGCCGCTGCCTTTCCAGGATTTTTTCAGTTCGTGATTGAGCAGATGATTCTCGGCGGCGGCGATTTTATTCTTGTCGATATTGTTTTTAGTCATACTTGTCAGCAATGTGTTCCTTGCAGTTTCCCTTACGTCGGCGACGGCGCCCTCCAGAATATTGGCGTACTGTTGCTTCGCAGGGACGTCTCCTGACTCGAAAATCTCAGCATATTGGTCTGAAAGTCGAATTGCTTTCTCGTCACGCATTTGTACATCCGCCTTGGCGGCATTAGAAACCTGCTTTACCTTGTCAAGTGCCTTCTCGTACTCCTCTAAGAATTGCTTGATGATTTCCTCAACTCCAACGGGTGAAGATTTGTTCTGCACAGTGCCATCAACATCGCGCTTTTTACTTTCTTCACAGTCGCCGTCTGTACTCAGGGAAAGTTCGGAAAGTCGAGAAATTGAAAGGTTAAGTGTTGGCAAAGACATGGCACACGCGTAGTGCAACTGTCACCATAGAACAACACGGTTCACACTTATCACTCACACTTCAATTAAGGTTTGTGACACTCAGTGCATACTCTCTCCCAGAGGTTTGGACAATGACCGAAAGCAGGCTAAGCGTGTGCCACCACGCGTGAGAGCTCATAACGCAACCGCAGCTTTTATTGTGACACCAAACAGGTGACGACCTTTTTGTCTTTCCGGGCCGTTTTGCCCAGTCTTCGTAGGCCACGTCTGGCAAAAGAAAGACGTTGTCAAGCAGAAGACCAAACACCAGCAGGAAGAGGCTTACGCCGTTGCACGCTAGCAACGTCCAGAAAGCTGAAGAACTGAGATTTTGGTAAGCGGTCGGAATGATCAACATGAAGCTGAAGGACAGCACGACATATCCGGCTGAGCGCAGTGATGCGTGCGCGTAGTCTGCGTGCTGGAACCTGAACAGGCCAAGTCGACAGTCGCCCCATGCGATCTCTGTAAAGGACGGGTCAAGAACCAATCTCCGGTATGAGAAGAAGCCAATCAAGACAGTTGCTACAAGGACGCCGTCTATTGTGGTCTGCCAGGGCACCCGATAAAAATCGAGTGTCACGAGTGCCGTGTCAGCCATGGTAGCCACCCCAAGACTGACGTAGATGGAAGCGTGATCGAGCATTCTTAATGCTGGAGACAGCCAACGTACAGACCCATATGTGTGGTAGGTTGTCGAAACCGCAAAGACGAGAACAATGATCCCCGAGCTGAGTGCCGAGAGGCGCCCTGCCGTGCTGGTGGAATCGAGGGCCGTAGCTGGACGTATCGTCGAGTAGATGGCAAAAATCGCCGCACCGATGATATGGGTCCACGCATTCATTCTTTCTATGTGTCCATATTTTCCCAATAGGCTTTCCTTGTCCCGTCGGCGTAGCGTGCGCTCTTTTTGTAGTGCTGTACCATATGGCGGGTTGTAAAAGAATACTCGCCAACACGCTTCCCACGCATTCCGCACTGAATATTGGTCGTATTCGGTTTCGACACATTGCAAATCGTCGTTTTCTCCAATCATTGGCTCAAAGGGTGACACGTTGTTGTGGGACAGTGAAGATGGCCCCGTCGAAGTGGACGTGGACTTGTTACAGCGATCGTTCGCGTGCATGTTCAGAGGCAAGAAGGGCAATGACCCATGTTCCATTCGAGTCGCTGGGCGCATTGTCGCAACCCGTTATATTCTGACAAGTGCATGTTTTGCAGGACATATCTCGCACAAGAAAGCAAGAGAAACTGAAGAGTAAAGGGTAGGTTATTCTACCCTTGCGCTAACACGATTCGTCGCAACGCAGGACTCAGCAGCACCTAAGGCGCCACTCAAGCAACAATGGATGCAACCGCAGGCCTGTATACTGTTACTGAAAGCGATCAAAAATGGGTTCATAGACTGGAATTGTCCGGCGCCGGCCGCCAACTTTTGGAACATCTCTCGGCAGTTGACATGACGGCCAGAAATCATTCCCGACCAGAGTGCGCGCCACAACAGTGCGCCGATTTTCGGCGTTTGTTTTGTTACGCATTCAAAAAATCTGCGCGCTGTTTTGGCCTTCCCACAAAAACTCCCAAATGCGTGTGCATCGCAAATCTGAGCGGTTACCGAGCAATGTATTATTCCGAAAACTTGACACTTGCACGCATGTTGTGCATGATTGGACCCGAGGCAAGCCAACGCGTGATCCACGGTGTCCAGAAAATGTTCGACTTTGCGGAAGAGCACAACACCAGCATTCTTCTTTGCATGTCGCTTCCCTGGCAGGCCGGAATCGAACGGGTTCACTGGGAACTGCGGACCCTGGAACGTACGCAGGACGGTGCCGTTCTCGATGGAAAGCTTGCATTTGGCTACACGTTTGACGAGCCGCGGGTCGTCGTAAACACAAATGATGTATGCAATGACGAACCACGGGTACTGGAGGAGCAAGAACGCGCCTTTTCCCGACATTTTAGTCGGGCCTGTTTGGATTTGGAGCTAACGGACAAACAAGAGTCGGGTATGGCGGTGGATGAGGGGTTTCAATGGTCCAATGACCAGATAATGCGACTAAAAAGTTGCTTAGCAATGATGGGCAACGAGCGCACTCGCCTTATCGAATCCATAAACGATGCCAAAAAGGAACACGAGCTCGCGCTTTCCGCAAAGGAAACATCGGCACGAGAGCGAATATCAGCTGTTGTAGACGCAAGTAAACGCGCGGAGGATGCCGTAAAGCAAAAAGTGAAAGCCATGGAAGAGCACAACGCCACGCTTATGGCACAGGTCAAGGATTTGACCTGTGTCAACAAAACGCTTTTGTGTGAAAAAGCGGAAGCTGAACTTTTGTGGGGGTCTGAGAGGCAGAAATTGGCCACGGCTGCCAAACTGCAAGAAACTTCCGCAGCAGCTGCCACCAAACAGCTCTCAAGCTATCAGCGCAACTCACAAAAGAACACGGATAAATTAGAGGAATCGCACAGAGTTGCCCTCGAGGAGAAAGACCGGCGCATAAGTACCGTCCAGATGGACGTACGGCGCGCCGAACGACACGCTGAAACCCTAACAATCGAAAGGAACAGCCTAGAAGAAGTAAATTCAATGCTTCGAAAGGACGTGGCACGACTCAGCATTGACCTACACAATTCGTACCGCAACCGACTGGGATTCAAGTGTGCACTGGCCGTCGCCTGTATGAAACACGACACGACATGTAAGCTCGCAGCCAAGCACATTGAAAATGTGAAATTGGCACGCATGGCGCATGTAGAAGCCGTTGACAAACTGCGCGAAGCTCAGGATCAGATATCCGTGCTTAAATCAGCGGTCGCAACCACAGAAGTCCAGACACGCGTGTCTATGGCAATCAACACCGAGCCCATGCAAGACCCACCCGAACTAATCAAGCTTCGCGAGGATTACGCCTCGCTTCATGATGAGTCGACAGAGCTTAAGTCCAACGTCACATATCTACAAGCGGAGATTGCGCGTCTCGAAAGGCGACTGGCGAGAAAGACCCGCCCGCCCCCACCATCGGGTCTGACCGATGTCGATGCCGAGGACACAGAAAAAACGACCCCCCACAGTGCCCCGGAGCCAGTGTTAGCTGTCGCGCTTCCGGTCGAGCCAACGAACGGCGCGCGACATCACACATCCCCGCAGCAAACTCCCAAAAGTGCCGAAGTCAACACTGAACCACAAGGCGATCCAGCAACGGAAGCCCTTATCCATCAAGCTTCCTCTGCCATGACAGCCCTTGCAAATATGGCAAGACAAGCATGCATTCACAAAAACACTGCGAGCTGCATGTTTTCGGAGCTCAACGCGCTGAAACAATTCTTTCCGCAAAATGCCTACTTGGATGCCCCCGGATGGCACAACCTGCCCTCTGTGCAAATGCAGCAACCCATGCAGCAACCCATGCAGCAATCTGTACCACAGCACAGCATTTCTCAGACTCGTCATTCTTATCGGGGGCGTGGGGGGAGGCCGTAAACTTGTAACAGCGCGGAGACGTTAGAAAACAGAACATCGCTAAACAAATATGTGCACGTGTACAAGTGGGGAGAAAACGAGACTGTAAGGATGGGAGGTCTAGTGTCTGTGCGTTTAGAATCACCAGTGACACAGAGAGCGCTACTGGAACGTTTTTTTGGATACGCAATGGCTTTCCTGGGGGTGGTTCTTCTTGGTCATTTTACAGTGGCAGTGTCTGTGATCCTAATTCTTACGCTTGTCGCCACAGCGGTGGAAACAAAGGTTTCCCCGTCGTTTTTTCTACTGGTAGGCATTGTCATGCCATCGATAGAGATTGCCGCAGTGCACTTTGGTGATAGCACGTGGACCTATGTAAAAGGGGACGTGTTGGGCGTGCCACTGTGGCTTTTTCCATTGTGGGCATTGGTTGGACAGTGGATACTCGATTTATATGCGCTTGCAATCTGGCTCGAACAGCGCTGGGTCAGGACTAAGGTGATCACCGACGAGTCGATGTGATGCCCTAATCAAGTGACCGCGAGATCATTGAAGCATGTCAGACATCCCCATTGCGCAGGGGCACATGCGAAAGAAAGCTACGACTTCCATGACTTAGTCCACACTTAGGCCATGCTTAGGCCATGACTAGGTTTGTTGGTGTCAGACTAACTATACAATGTCCGCTGTTAACATTCCACTTTAGGCCTAAACCCGGCCTAACCGCGGCCTAAGTAGTGGAATATCCGTCTTCACTGCGAATGCGGCAGTGAACAAAAAAGCGAACACCGTGGGTGTTAATACAGCGGGTGGCCTAATCACGGCCTAACCTTGGCCTAACCACGGACTATATTTTGCTGCAAAGCTGCACAACTTCCACTGGATAGGCCGTTAGCCTTCTGTGGGTGTTAACAGCGGACGGCCTAAACACGGCCTAATTGCGGACTAAG
>Ga0208277_1002605_pt1 | contig 10167 bp, 9 predicted proteins | sample ETNtaG_5_FD_185782 | JGI IMG/M metagenome (GOLD analysis project Ga0208277, IMG submission 185782) | Marine microbial and viral communities from oxygen minimum zone, Eastern Pacific Ocean - ETNP201406SV205 (SPAdes) (version 2) | ecosystem: Environmental > Aquatic > Marine > Oceanic ...
TGGACTTTTATTAATTCTTCCATATTAAAAAGAAAATTAAGGCAATGATTGCATATCTATATGGCGGTATGGAATGAATAAACTTCTTATTAGTGATTTAAGTGGATGGGTTATGTTCTGTGCTACAGGAATAGCATCGGATTTTGATATGTTAAATATTTTTTTATATAATAAATATGCTAAAGCAAGCGATGATAGGTCCTAAGGCATATATTAGTATTGACAAATTAAAATCCAATCTTAATATTATAAAAAAGAAAGTTGGGCCATTAGATATTTTATGTGTTATCAAGGCAAATGGTTATGGGCATGGAGCTATCGCAGTAGCTAAGGCTGTTTCTAATTTTTCGAATATTCACTTTGGTGTATTTTCTATTTCAGAGGCTTTAGAATTACGCCAAGCAAATATAACAAATGATATTATGATTTTTTCAAAAATGCAATTTGATATAATTGATGATGCATTTAATAACAATATAATATTAAATCTAAGTTCTTTTGATGATATTGAATATTTAAAGACATATATATCAGAGACTAAAAATAAGCCTCGTTATCATATTAAATTTGATACAGGAATGACTCGATTAGGAGTGGATATAGATAAAGCTGATTTATTTTATGAAAAACTAGTCAATGATATAAAAGTTCATCCAGAGGGGATATATACTCATTTTGCTACTGCTGATGAGGGTGAATTAGAATATGCAAACAATCAATTAAGTAAGTTCAAAGATGTAATAAGTTTAGCGGATAAGTATAATATTAAATTTAAATATATTCATTGTACAAACAGTGGTGCAATACTAAACCTTCAAGAATCTTATTTTAATATGGTCAGAGTTGGTATGTTATTATATGGCGCATTACCTTCGAATGAGGTTCCAAAGAATATTAAGCTAAAACCAGTAATGAGTTATTGTGGTAGTATAGTTAATATTCGTAGAGTTCCTAAAAATACAAATATTAGTTATGGTGGAGTGTATCAAACAAAAAATGATACAAATATAGGTGTAATTCAAACTGGCTTTGCTGATGGATTCCCTAGACCGTGGTTTAAAAATGGATATATTTGTTATAAAGGTCAACAATATAAAATTGCTGGAAGAATTTGCATGGATCAGCTCATGGTTGATTTTGGTGAAACTAATCCTCGACTTGGAGATGACGTATTATTTTTTGGAGAAGATAGTAATGGACATATCCCTATTGAAAATATAGCTGAAGCAATTAGTAGTACAGTATATGTTCTTTTAACGTCAATTGGTGGAAGAACTGAATATATATATAAATGATAAAACGATTATATAATAAAAAAAGTAAAAAAGAGTTAGTTAAAGATCTTAATGCCGAAGCATTTAAAAGGATTACATGTTCATTCTATAGTTATACCCAAATAGAAAATGTTGATAAACTGAGAGATGAAATTTATACTTTCCTAGATTCATTTAAAATTTTTGGCAGGGTATATATTGCATTTGAAGGTATTAATGCTCAGCTAAGTGTCCCAGAAGATAGGTGGGATGACTTTAAAAAAGAAATAAAGCAATTCGATATATTATTAAGTATACCAATTAAGAAAGCTATATTAGATGGAGTCTCATTCTACAAGCTTATAGTAAAAATTAAAAAAGAGATTGTGGCTTATGGTATACCTGAAAAGGCATATGATATGGATAATGTTGGTCAATATCTTAACGCTCAAGAATTTAATTTAGCCATGGAAGATGATACTTCTATTGTAATGGATATGCGAAATTTTTATGAGACAGAAGTCGGAAAGTTTGAAAATGCAGAAATTCCTTTAGTTGAAAAATCAAAAGATTTACTACCAGAAGTCAGGAAAATGTTAGTTGGCAGAGAGAAAAGTCAGGTTTTATTATATTGTACTGGAGGTATTAGGTGTGAAAAAGCTAGTGCATTTTTAATTAAAAATGGTATTAACAATGTAAAACAATTACAAGGTGGTATTATACAATATGCTCATGAAATAAAAAGGAAAGATATAAAATCAAAATTCATTGGGAAAAACTTTGTTTTTGATGCGAGGCTAGGCGAAAGAGTAACTGATGACATTATATCTACTTGTCATTTGTGTGGAGAGGTATCCGATAATCATAAAGATTGTAATAATGATGCTTGTCATATTTTATTTATTCAATGTAGTGAATGTGACAAGAATTTAAATGGCTGTTGTTCTGAAGAATGTAAAGAAATTAAATCTTTACCTTTAGATAAACAAAAAGAGCTAAGAAAAGATCCAAAGCGAGTTATTAAAAAAAGATATTATAGAAGCCCTTAGGATTGAGTTTTATTTATTAAAAATAACTAGGCATTTTCATCTTCAGGGTTTCTAACCCAAGACCTGCGATTTTTAAAAGATTTAATTTTCATATCTGCCCAGTCATTGATAATAGTTTTCATTTTCTCTAATTGTTCAGGTTCATCAGTAATTGAAGCTTCAAGTGTCGCGATCATTGCATTGCGATCGTTATCAATATCAGAGGAACTTCTATTATCATGTTTAGCCATTTCTTGACGAGCAATAGATTGCTTTGTTTGCTGTTCTTCAATCTCTTTAACCTGACCTTGATTGCTCCATGTAATTGCAAAGCCAATTATGATTAGAACAATAATTAAAATTATACCGCTATCCATATCTAACCCTCAATCATGATTGGTTGAATTCCTAAGCCTACCCAATAAAATACTATCATGCAAATTATAATTACTAGTGCAGCTGGCCATGCAAATGTAGCCATTCTTATAAAATCTTTTGCATCTAATAGTCCAGCAGAATAAACAACTGAACTAGCTGGAGTTCCAATTACGAGCCAGAATGCCATTGAGGTCGAAATGGCTAGGGCAACACCAACAATAATAGGGTTGGTTCCTGAACTAACAGCCATTTCTAATACAACTGGACCAATAACTGCCACTGTAGCACCAGCACTCATTAGATTAGTCATTAATGCTCCAATTACAGCAACTAAAATTGCTAATGGAAGTCCTTCTTGTATGTTAAAGGTTGTCAAAATATTTATTAGACTATCTGCTAACCATTTAGCTGCTCCACTAGACTTAAATACAGCACCTAGGCTAATAGCACCAGCATATAATACAATTACTCCCCAGCTAACATTCTTCTCATAATCAGACCATGATGTCAGGCCAAGAAGCATAAAAAGTACAGTGCCACTCATTGCAACTCCTCCAAGCCCTAAAGGAAAACCAAGTATTGGGGCAATAACATCTTTATCTGTTATCCATGCAATAATCATTAAAAGTGCAATGCCAGCTACCATCCATTGCTCGCGTGTCATAGCACCGTGTTTTTTTAAGTCTTCTTTTAGTGTATTTACAGCATCGGATAAATCATCTACTTCAGGTTTATATAGAAATGGTAATAGGATAGCAAAAAATATGCCTAAAAATAACGTATAAAAAGAGCCTAGTATCATCCATTGCATAAAACTTATTTCATATTGTGGTCCAAGGTTTGCAAGGAATCCAATCATTATAGCATTTCTTGCTCCACCAGTTGGGCTCATAGGCGCTCCTACCATACAACCAATTGCAATTGCCATCATTAGTAGTTTTCCTAATTGTGTAGCATCTCCAATTTTTTTACTTGTTAGAGTATAAAGAGCCATTACAATAGGTAAAAACATTGGTGCAATAGACGCTTCGCTTATAAATGCTGATGGGATAGCTGTGCCAACTAAAATGCCTAGAACAACATTGCGAACTTTCGTACCAGAAAGATTCATCACTAACATACCAATACGCTTATCAAGGCCGTATTTTACCATAGTTGCACCCATCGCTAGAGACCCAGCGATAAACCATACAGCATCATGGGCATAGGTAGCTACGACATTTTTCGGTTCAGTTATTCCAAAAAAAAGTTGAACTAGTCCTATAAATAAGGCGACTGCTGGCATAGGGAGAGCTTCAGTCGCAAAGAAAACAGTACAGCAACCAAGTAGTGCAATAATAATTTTCATATTAAATGCTTTTGCTAAAATTTCTTCAGGGGTAAGGTTACTAAAAAGCTCTTCAGCTTTTGTGATCATTGATTCAGGGGTGGGCATTGCCCAGATTATTATAAAAACAAGTAATCCGATTCCAAACCATTTGAAATCAGTTGTTTTGTCAAAACCCCCACTTGATTCTTTTTTATTTGCCATAATTATTTAAAAATGTCGTTCATAATTAACTTTGATGCAAGTAAAAATTAAAATCTGTTAACTTATAATAATGATTACTCTTTAAAAACTTACTTTATGGATGCATAATAATCTTTTTATTCTAAATATATGGAACCTTATCATATAATACTTTGTATTAGTTGCTATTTTTTTATTTTATCTGCTATTTCATATATAACAGGAAAAAATGATAGTAATGATTCATTTTTTATAGGTGAAAAGTCATCTCCTTGGTATATAGTGGCTTTTGGGATGATAGGCACATCTTTATCTGGAGTGACATTTATCTCTGTTCCAGGTTGGGTAGTTGATAGTCAATTCAGTTATATGCAAATGGTATTTGGATATTTAATAGGCTATCTGTTTATAGCATTAGTATTGTTACCACTTTATTATAAACTAAACCTTACTTCTATTTATATATATTTAATGAATAGATATGGAGTTTCTTCTTATAAGACTGGATCAATATTTTTTATAATTTCGAGGACTATAGGGGCATCTTTTAGGCTTTACATTGTTGCCAGAATAATGCATTTAAGCATTTTTGAGTCATGGGGTCTGCCTTTTTCCCTTACAGTATTAATCACAATTTTATTGATTTGGTTATATACTTTTAGAGGCGGTATTAAGACTATAATATGGACAGATACATTGCAGACTGCGTTTATGCTATCAGCATTATTTTTCGCAATATATTTAATATCACAAGATTTAGGACTAGAGAAAACTGAGTTAATTTCATTCATTTATAATAGTGAATTTTCAAAAATATTTTTTTGGGAGGGTGAGCAGCATTTTATTCGTAGATTTCTTGCTGGTGCATTTATTGCAATTGCCATGACCGGTTTGGATCAAGATATGATGCAAAAAAACTTAAGTTGTAAAAACCTCCTAGATGCTAAAAAGAATATGTTTTATTTTAGTATTATCCTAGTTTTTATTAATCTTATGTTCCTCTCTTTAGGTGTGTTGTTATATACTATTTCTGAAAAATATAGTATAGCTTTTTCAAAGCCAGATGATTTGTTTCCTATGGTAGCTTTTGATGGTGTGCTTGGAGTGCCACTATCAATCATTTTTATTATTGGCCTTATTGCAGCAGCATATTCAAGTGCAGACTCTGCTTTAACATCGCTAACAACTAGTTTTTGTGTTGATATTTTAGATATAGAATCAAATAATAAAACAAATATTTTTAAAAGAAAAATAGTTCATGTAGCATTCTCACTTATAATTATATCGGTAATCATGATATTAAACCTAATTAATGATAGTAGTATTATTTCGGCAATATTTAGTATGGCTGGATATACTTATGGGCCACTACTAGGATTATATTTTTTCGGATTATTTACTAATTATTCTGTTAAAGATAACTTTGTACCTTATATTGCAGTTACTGGACCTATAATAAGTTATTTAATGCAAAAATTTTTCTTATTTGGATTTGAAATATTAATTATCAATGGTCTTATAGTATGTATTGGATTGTATTTAATTAGAGATAATAAAAAGATATTATTGGAATCATGATTTATTTTATAAAATATATTTTTTTTAGTATAATTATATTTAGTGGTGTGTATTCAAAACCAAATAATTATGAATATACTAAAATTATTAATGTCCCTGATCTATCTTTTTTTAATGATACTTATACTGGCCTGGATATCCTCCAGCAGATGGATTTAAATATATTATCTAATAAAAGTATTGGTGTTTTTTGTAATCATACTGCAGTAAATAGAAATAATGAGCATTTACTTGATATCCTAAATAATAATGTTAAAAATATCAAAGTTGAAGCAATTTTTGAGCCTGAGCATGGGTTGTGGGGCATTGATGATAAAAGAATGAGTTTAATAGGAAATAAAAAAATTGATTCTGTCAGTGGAGCCAGAGTTTTTAATCTACTTAAACGTAGTCTTTATCCCCCAGATTGGATTATGAAGAAAATTGATATTATATTAGTTGATATTCAAGATACCGGAATAAGATATTCAACTTATATTTCATCTATATCTAAGATATTAGAGTCTGCAAGTAAATTTGACATTCCAGTTATTGTTTTAGATAGGCCAAACCCGCTAGGAGGGGTTATTATTGAAGGTCCATTGCCTAGAGAAGAGTACCAGTCTTTTGAAGCGTATCATTTGGTACCCATTAGGCATGGAATGACAATCGGTGAGTACCTACTTATGGTTAATGAGATGGGATGGGTAAAAGACCTTAAAAGAGCTGAATTGTTAATATTACCAATGGCAAATTGGGAAAGAGAACAATATCTATCTCATACTGATTTACCTTGGAAAAATCCTGCTCCATATATAAAAGATATAAATACATTACTGATGTATGCTGGGTTTGATTTATTTAGAGGAACAAACTTAAATGTAGGTTTCGGGACAGATAAGCCATATCTGAAATTCGGGGCACCTTGGCTTGGGACCAATTTTTTTAAAGAAAAATTAGATATGTTGAATTTAAAAGGAATCAGTTTTAAAGAAGTTGAATATAAACCAATTGGGTCTCCATATTATAATCGGATACCAAAATATAATGGTATGTTTTGTAGCGGTTTAGAAATAATCATTGAAGATGAAAAGGTAGTTAAGCCAGTCAAAGTTGCTACGTCAATTATAACTTTAATAAGTCAACTTCATCCTAGAGAGTTTAAATGGGAAGGTGATGGATATATAGATAAACTTTTTGGGTCTAATCTATTAAGATTGTTTGTAGCTCAGAAAAAGCCACCTGCATATCTTTCTCCACAATATATGCATGATGAAATTGAGTTTAGTAAATTTAGAGAATCATTCTTATTATATTAAAAATTGAGAAAATTTATAATTATAGTTTATAGTTCTATTTTATTAGGACAAATTTTGCCCACAGTCCCCGCGAATGTTTTTAGAGTGACAGTTGAAAATTATTCTCTAAATGGTGAATTAGATATATTCAACCAAGAATTAAATATGCATGGTATAGGTAGATTATATTTTGATGATGCGACAAAAAATGATTCTGGATATTATAGTGGAAGTAATGACTTGTATCATATGGGAGACCAATTTATTAATGATACGTTGACCGTTGAATCCTTTTTAAAAACTTTAAATACTAATTATGCTTTGGGGTTACCTGTTTTTGATAATGGTTATTATGATACAACTAGGTCATCTATACCAATTGGATTATTTTCAGAGGCATTTAAAATGGAAGAAAGAGGGGTTAATTTTAGAATAGACTATGGGATCTCAAATGACATTATGCTTACTGCAGTTATACCAAATGTTATTTCTCAAAAACAAACTTATAATACTTCCTCTACTATTGACAAAATATATGGTATTGACGGTTTAGTTAATTATCACACTAATGCCAAGGCAATTCTTGATTCTTTCTTCACTACGAACTCTTTTCTCACGCTTCCAAAAGGGAAAAGAGACACTCTTGAAATAATTTATGATGATATTTATAGCCCTGGAGGTAATCATTCAGTTTTATGGGCACTATATGCAAAAGACAATCCATTCTCAAAGGGGTTTATTGATTCTCGTTTCATGCCTCCAACTTATTCTGCTGGTGATACAGTTACCATTGATAGTTTAGAATTATATTATGGGAACCTAAATAAAGCTGGATCAGGAGTTAATGATATATCACTTGGAATTACGGCATTAATCAAAGGTAGTCCTACATGGCTAGATAAAAAGGGAGGTGTTCTTTATGGCAGAGTTTTACTCTCTTTTCCTTTTGGCTTTACAATTGAGTCTTTTAATAAAGTTGGCTCTGCACAATTAAGTCAGTTGAACATCGGGTCTGGTGTGACTAGAATCTCTTTGGGGCTTTTAGGTGGTTATAACTGGAGAAATAAGAAGAGATCGAGAATATATGGAGGTATTGACATCAGGTTGAGCACTCCTGAATTATTAAATACTCCTGTTAGTTTTTATTCTGGCGCTCATACAAACCCTGATTCTATTATCAGTCATGTGGGTGAAAAATATAAATTTAAGGAAGGCAATTGGATTAATAGTATGATTGGATATGAGGTTGGAGCTTTAAGAAATAGAGTCTTATTTAAAATTGAGTCAAAAACATTTTCTAAGGCTAGAGATACTTATACCTCTTTGGATAGTGACTGGGATAATTGGATGGCAGAGCGATCTGGATTTGACTCAGCATTTTCAAAATGGGATTTATGTTTTGAAACTTGGATTTTAAATTCAAAGGCAGCTGAAAAATTTGGGCCAATAGCATTCGATGTAGTTTTTGGTATAAAAAAAACAATCAATAATAAATATGCTTTTAATGAATTTAAATTTTACTCTGGTATAACAACTTACTTACAAGGGTGGTAAATAATGGATAAAAAGAAAGTAATTAGTTGGGCATTATATGATTGGGCTAATTCTGCATTTGCAACTACAGTAATGGCAGGGTTTTTTCCAATATTTTTTGAGCGATATTGGTCTGATCCTGACATGATTGATGAGAGCACTTTCTATCTTGGGTTAAGCAATTCAATTGGGGCATTGATTGTAGCAGCACTTGCTCCATTTTTAGGAGCAATTTCTGATAAGATTTCATTAAAAAAGAAGTTTTTATTCTTTTTTGCTTTTTTAGGAATTTTATCAACTTCATTATTGTGGTTTGTTGAGCAAGGTGAATGGGAATTAGCAGCCTTTTTGTATGTTCTAGGATGCATCGGTTTTGCTAGTGGAAATGTTTTCTATGACTCTCTATTGCCTTCAGTAGCTAAGAAAAAGGAGTTAGACTTTGTTTCATCTTTAGGTTATGGTTTGGGGTATATTGGTGGAGGTATTTTATTCGCGGTTAATGTTTTTATGTATCAAAAACCTGAGTGGTTTGGGATACAGGATTCAACGACAGCAATTCGATTATCCTTTGTATCAGTTAGTATTTGGTGGGCTATATTTTCTATTCCAATTTTTATTTTTTTACCAGAAAAAAAGAGCGGCAAGTATGATTCAATTTTAACCGCAACCTTAATTGGATGGTCGCAATTAAAATCGACTTTCAGGCAAATTAAGAAAATGAAAATCATGATGACATTTCTTTTGGCTTATTGGTTGTATATGGATGGTGTAGACACTATAGTTAGGATGGCAGTGAAAGTAGGCTCTTCTATGGGCTTTGAACCTAGCGATATGATTATTGCATTAATTATGGTGCAATTCATAGGTTTTCCTGCTGCATTAGTTTTCAATTGGTTTAGCTCTAAGATTTCTCCAAAAAACGCTATTTTAGTTGCAATCTTTTTTTATTCTATTGGCACCAGTTTAGCTTATTTTATGACTTCAAAAATACATTTTTTTATGTTAGCAGGTATGATTGGTCTTTTTCAAGGAGGTATTCAGGCAATTAGCAGGAGCTTATTTGCAAGGTTGGTTCCTAAAGGTAAAGAAGGAGAGTTCTTTGGATTTTTTAATATGCTTGGAAAGTTTTCTGCAGTCATGGGTCCAATTTTACTAGGCTCAATAACTTTATTAACTGGCAGTGTTAGGATAGCCTTATTATCAATAGTTGTGCTATTCGTCTTAGGTGCATTAATGTTATATAGAGTTGATTTTGTAGAGGGTGAGAAACTTGCGAAACAAATGAGCGTTTAAAATATTAATATGGTGAAAATATTTTAGTTGCTTTAAAATTTAATTACTTATTAATTTTATGAGTGAGGCCCCGTCGGTGTGGCGTGCTCTTCAGAGAAAATTGCTTTTCTCGAGGGTGAGCTGACGGGGCTTTATCATTTTATCATATGAATAAAAAATCAGAAATAGTTCGTTATTCTCAGCTAGTAATGCCTCAAGATGCTAATGTTCTTGGAACCCTCTTTGGCGGGCAAATGATATCTTGGATGGATATAGCGGTTAGCAAGGCTGCTCATAGAGTTCTTAAAGAAACCCCTGCTGATGCTGCTGTCACTAGA
>Ga0208277_1002607_pt1 | contig 10163 bp, 6 predicted proteins | sample ETNtaG_5_FD_185782 | JGI IMG/M metagenome (GOLD analysis project Ga0208277, IMG submission 185782) | Marine microbial and viral communities from oxygen minimum zone, Eastern Pacific Ocean - ETNP201406SV205 (SPAdes) (version 2) | ecosystem: Environmental > Aquatic > Marine > Oceanic ...
CCGGCATTTCGAATGAAACGAGTAAATACGTTGACTGTAAAAAATCGGTCTAGAGAGTTGACGAAATTAACCGAATCGTATTTGCCGTGGACAAAATTAGAGGGACAAAAAATGAAGGTGTGGATTACCGACATTGCCGCCGATGGCATTTCATTGGTCGGACACACGAAGAGTTACTCGCAAATTTTGTTACCAGGAGGAGACGAAAACGTGGAAAAATATATGGGCAAGAGCGCGCATGTAAAAGTAATATCGTCCAGTCGTTGGAGCTGTAAAGCGGAAATTATTGAAGACGAGAGCGAAGTCGCGGAAATTCAAACGACCAATTTGCACAAAAGAATAGCCTTAGTCGAAAGCGCCGGCGATACGTCCAACTTAAACAAAAAGTACGGGAAGAAAATACGTCCGAAAAAGAAAGATATATTAGCAGATGTCACCGAGGACTTCGATGACGCGTACGCGTTACGCGTGCAAAGAATAGACAAACTTTTACGATGTTCGGAAATTGTGTTTGGAACCACCTTATGCGTCGCGAGTCTCGGGATGCTGTATTCAAAGTTAGTGCGCGCATAATGAATATTAATTATAGAAATAGTACGGTACCGGTGGCAAACTAAACAGAGCTAATATTTTTACGTGATTCCCACTTCTCTTCTCCTCTCTTCTCTTCTATTTCCCCTCTTCGCTACTAGTGTTGTAAAAGCACTTGTTTCTAACCTCTAAACCCAACGCCAACCATATAAATCTCTCGACTTCCTTTCCTCACCGCAGCTGGACGAAACATGTGCGCGCCTGCAAACGCCTTTTTCGCCTCCATTTTTAACGCTCTCGTCTCTTCACTTTCAAAAATTTTGCATATGAAATGGCCATTTTTCGCGAGTAAATCGTTTGTGGCTACCTCAAACGCGCGCAAGGCCAATTCGTGCGAAACGATCGCGTCGTTTTGGCCAGTGGTTTTTGCCATCATGTCCGACGTGAGCAAATGGACATTTTTTGATAACTGTAATTCACTCAACAACTCATCGCTTTCAAATACGTCGCACTGAAACGTTCGCGTGCGATTACTATCCAAGAAATTCAACTCACGAATATCGACTTGGGTTAAATCAAATCCGTATAGTTCAGCGTTGGGCATTTTTCGCGACAAGACTTGCAACCACGACCCCGGTGCGCAGCCGAAATCCACGAGAGATACATTTTGTTGTTTTCCCAACACCTCTGGAAATTTTTGAAACAGTTGCTCTAGCTTCATGGCGGCTCGGGAGCAATACCCAAGCCGTTTGGCTTCGCGAGAAGCAAAGTCGAGCAAACCATTCCATCCGCGCGGGTTTTTCGCCATGATTAGTACGTCTTCATTATTCGTGTGACGCGTGCAAATAAAATGGGCAAACTCGAGAGTTTTAATGAGTGTGTTTTGTGAAGACGTATAAGCACAGATAATAGTAAACAACACGTGGCTGGCTAATATGTAACGAACACGACGCGACAGTAAGAACGCCTCGTCACACGCTTACTTCGCTCTTTCTTTATATTCCCCACCGTTGGCGGTGTTCACGACCACCTTATCGCCGATGTTGATAAACAACGGGACAGTCACCGTCAAGCCGGTTTCCAACGTAGCCGGTTTATCGCCGCCAGACCCCGCCGTGTTCCCTTTCAACCCTGGATCCGTCATGGTCACTTCCAACGTCACTTTTTCAGGCGGTTCAACACCGATCACTTTTCCATTCCATTGCAATACCGCGCACGTCATCCCTTCGGTGATAAACTTTTCGAAATCCCCAGGAGGGCATCGGCACTCCTCGAACGTTTCCATGTCCATGAACACGTATTGGTCTTCGTCTTTGTACGTGTATTGCATTTGTAGGTTGGTGATGTCTGGGACCTCGAAGGTGGTCCCGTTTCTGAACGTTTCTTCTTTTGTGTTACCATTTAAGTAGTTGCGTACTTTCGTGCGGCAGAAAGAGGCGCCTCGACCCGGGTGGACGTGTTGGAATTCTGTGCGCGTGAGAGGAAATTTTTTTCTGTCAGTGCTTTCCAAGAGATAAAAAGTGGATAAAGGGACGATGATACAATTTGCGTGCAAAAGTGCGTCTAACACGTAGTGCTAGAGAGCAGGACGTACCAACAACTTTAAACGGCTGCCCATTGAGCATTATGCTTAATCCGTTTTTAATGTCCGCGGTAGTGGCGGTGGCCGCTCGAACCTATATACAATTGAGGAAAGGATTAGCACGTAAAATGACGTCGTTTTTGGCGGCTTTTGGAAAACGTACCTGAAGGACACCTCGGGAGACCGGCGCAGATTTGCGAGAAACGTTCGCGAGTTTCTGGTGGACGACTTGGGAAGTCGACGCTAAAGAGGCGAACATAGTTTTCGTTGTACTGGTGGTGATCTAGTATGCTTTGCGTATTACAAGTGAAGTGCGTGTACATTATTTCAGTTTTTCTTGTTTTTATACACAGTCCAATTTGCTACTGCTGGACTTTTTCAACGCCGCTTTCGCATCGACGACAATAGTCTTGCTATCGACGATTCGTCTTGCCGGTGTAATTTTGCGAACTATCTTCGTTTGTTCTTGTTCCAATTGCTCCTCCTTCTTGACGATAAAAGCTTGTTCACTCACGATGGCGACTCCGCTATCTCGTTCGCCGTCGATGTCTTCGAACGAGGCGCGGCGGTGGCGCCCCCCGCGAGGGGAGTCCGTGGAAATTGGCGAGGAAGATGGGTATGAGGGTGGTGTTTGCTGCGCATGGAAAGGAGTGATCGTGTGCATTCCTGCACCTCCTCCTCCTTGTCCACCACCTCGTGGAGAAGGCGGCATATTTGGTTGTATAGCGGACAATGTTCCCTGTGAATTTTGCATCGTTGACGAGTAAAAGCCATAGTAAGACGTCGCCTGTAACGGCGTGTTCTCCATATTATCTTTAATCGCGTTGAATTTGATTTGTTGCCACTTGCGTATGACTCCAGCGGCTTTAAATCGCGCGCGTCGTATTAAATCGTCCGTACGCTTATCGGTTAAACCGGTGTGAAAGGTGAACGGGGGTACGCCCGGTGGACGCAGGTAGACATCAATCTCGCACGATTTTGCAGCTTCCGCAACTTCGCGTCGCGAAGTCGCGCGGAGTAACGCGCCAAGAAGAGTTGCATAACTCGGCGCGGCGTTTGTGGTCGCGACAGATTTTTTCTTGTTTTTCATCTCTGTTGATTTTTCTTTTCGTCTTGCTGTCGAACCTTCTTCGTTACGTTCTTTATCGTCCGAGGAAGAGGAATTCGATTCTGATTCCGAGGACGACGACGTCGAATACTCCTTAAACGATTCCGAAGAAGACTTGCTTCCACCTTTTCCACTCTTAATCGATTGCCAAAGCTTATCGGCATGCGCAAACGGGCTCACGCGTTCCCAGAGCAAACGCCATCCGCCTAATCCACCATCTCGTGCCGTCAATGATCTAAATGCGGCGTAATGTTCATCTTCGACGTCAACAACAATCGTCGACTCGACACGGGACAGTTTACGCAACACGTCCACTGGCACTGGATTCAAATACGCACCGTCAACAAGTAAGTCGCCAGTGATCTCATCCGCGATGGGCGGTAAGAAACCGAGCACAGAGGTGGAAGCTCGAGCGTACCGCCACACTGACCCTGATGTGCACGAGATCAACTTACCGGTGGTCAAATTTGTCGCGCAACAGAAGAACGGAATCCACAAGTCTTCGATTTCCATCTTATCGCCGAACATATCTCTGATAGATTTGTCGATGGTTTCGCCGGTTAAGATAGAAAGGAACGGAGGGGTTAAATCCGTGAGAAGTCGTCTAGGAGAGGCAATCAGAGACGCCAGTTTTTTAACTCGTGCGCTGACGACACTTGAATTTGCCGTTCGAGCGTAGAGTGCAGCAGTTAACGTGCCTTGCGAGGCGCCACCGATGACATCAACCGGCACGCCTTCGTCTTCGAGAGCTTTCAAGGCGCCTAAATGCGCTAACCCGTGACCACCACCACCAGCTAAGATGACACCGACGCCACAACCAGCAATATGCCTTGCAATTCGATCGACGTCCGCGTCTGAGTAGGAACTCAAGCGACAGTGATGGTGTCGGCGCAAACCCGGTCGGTTGGCATAAAATCTGCGCGTATTTTTTGGTGTTTCACCTTTTGCGTGCAATAAGACCAACTCTATTTGTGCCAGGATCGCGGTGTTTTTATTGTCAATCTCAATAAAATTCTCGTCACCGTTTTGTTGCATGGCATCGCTACTGTAATGGTGGTTTGTTTTCTTGCTGGTCATTTTGTGGTAATTTAAAAACTCTTCCTCGGAGGCTGACGGTACCGGGACAATTCGTTTTTTACGGCGTTTCCAAAGTAACTTGTCTTCGGCTGGGGATGGATCGACGCCGTTACCGATGAGTACCTTTCCCGTATTGTTAGTGTTTTCGCTATTGCCACTTCCACCGCCAGCTTTTGAAAGCTTCACCGCGGTTGTTGACTTTGAACCGGAAGATTGCGACTCGAGCATAGAAGAAGGCACGAACGACGCCGCCGCGCCGCCTTCGGCTACTACCAATACCAAATCAGCTTGTGATACGCACACTCTCGACCACCCACTCGAAGTTCGATTGCTAGCATTCCTCTCACTTCTATCGCCAACGAACAAAACAAACCGGTGTTCCTCTTCAATCCTTGTCATCCAGCTTGTCAACTTGGAGCGATAAAACGCCGTCTCCACGCGACGAAAGCCTTCCGGCACAACCTCCTCTGCCGCTTTTTCATCTAAAATGAACGCGGAGCCTTTACCTAACCTCTCCAACGCGTTTCTCAACTTTGCGGCAAATTTCGGTAACTTCGTCGTTTGCACGGCATCTGTCGCCGGAACGATGGCGATGGTCACGATTTCCGGACGATACCGTTCACCTGTTTTCAAATCACGCTGGTTGGTTTCTAATTTTCGAGCGACGTGTTCTAACAACCTTCCGGCAACTTCGGGATGCTTGGCAGATATAATTTGCACGCTCGCGCGAGACATTCGCACTAACTCGCAATCGCGAGTGCATATAGCCGTGGACGTATGCGCGGTTTGCGACAACATTGACGCGTCACCGATGGTTTCGCCGCGACTTCGATATCGCATGGCGCCTAAAGCGACGTTGTAGATGGATACGCGTCCAGAGATGACGAGGTACATGGAAGTTGCATCTGCGCCTGATCGAAAAGCTTGGTCACCGGCAGAAAGCCACTGTCGATTTAAGCCAGCCGCAATGAATGCGCGAATGACTCTGTTTAGAGAACACGATGCTGCTAATTGCAACGCAATGAACGCGTCTGGCGCGTGGACACACAACGTGTGTAACACAGTCGGCGTGATTAATAAAATCTCACAATCAGTGCTACACCGAACGGTTTCGTCGAATCTAGCGCCAGTCATTGCGTGCGCCGCACCAACTAAGCGTGGTGCTTTCAACTCCGGACCGACGACACCATCGCCTTCAGGCCACGGCACCGCGTCGCGGCGCATTGTTCCAGATAGAAGAATGAAATATGCGTTCGTTTGACTGTCGCGTTGGGTGATGAACACCTCGTTTGCTAAGAGCGTTTTTCTACCGCCCGCGTATTTTTCTAATTCGTCCTGGTAGTGGACTAAAAGTTTATTCGTCGGATTCGCGTCTTCAGGCGTTTCCTTGGCGCTATTCGCTATGGTGCTATCGTTCAACGAGTTTGAAGATGCATCTGGATTTTGTTCAAAAAACTTCTCGTGCGAAGTTTGCGCACGCATCGTTGGTTTAGGTTTCAACACCAAACAATCTTCTGCCCCGGGACTTAAATGCTCCGCGCAACCTTCGTCTCTCGGCAACTCGAGAAAATCTCTCAGAGTAAACCTCGCGACTCGCCAGAGGCGAGCGATTGCTTGTTCTAAATACACCTGAATTGTTCTTGGATACTTTCTAATGAACGCGAACAAAACGTCTTGACGGATGCGAACCAGTTTCGCACCATTTTTCATCGCCACGCACGAGACCGACCGCCTCGCAGAATCTAAAACATCCACGTCACCGACGGATTCGCCTTTATTCAAAACGTTTGTCAAATGCGCTGGACCTATGCTAAACGCTATTGAAGGTAGTGAAGATGATGAACGAACGTTGTCCTGCGAGCGCTCATAATCTAACGACGATCTCGCACTCTGCGAGCGCTCATAATCTAACGACGTTCTCGAATTGGACATCGAGCTCATACGATTGGCTTGTTGACTCCTCCCCATACTCGGCAATCCGGGAGAGCCAGCTCTATCGAGTGAACGCCGGATATCTTTCACCGAGTGATGATGATGGTGATGGTGATGAGTGCTCGATTTGGACGAAGATTTCACCAACGACGGCGTGCCTCTCTCCATACCACCACGCTTGTTCGTTGATTGCACGTACACTCCCAACTGACCTTCGACGACGACGTAAATTCCGTCTCGACTTTCATCGCCTTGACGAAAGAGCACTTGGTTTGCATCTATCTCAATTTCTTCGCTCATTCCGAACAGTTCTCTCGACTCTTCCAGCTCTAAGCACGCGAAGAACTTAGTCGACGCGAAAAAGTTTGGATCGGTCGTTTGTGCTAAATATTCGCCCGGACCGCTTCGACTTTCGCCTTCCGACCAGGCGTGCGTCTGCGAAGCATCCGAACTCTCAAAGTCACTGCTACTCTCTTTCCCTTCTTTTCTCCACTCCTCCTTGATCCTATCCATGATTGTCTCTCGCTTCACAAATCTCGGCGTCCCAACAGGCGTTTCGAAATTCTCTTCGTCGCTATTGCCTCCGGGAAATCCTTTCGTCGTCGCGCGCGACGCCAATCGTTTCGGCGCTTTCATCCCGCCGGTATTGATGCCAACGCTTTCTCCATCTTCTCTCGTCAGCATCTCCTCGTCTTCCCTCGCGCTCGAATACGCCGAGGACAACTCGTCGGAGTCCGACTCGTTCGTGGATTTCTCTTCATCTGAGTCGTCGGTACCAGTGCTGCTGTTTTCTCGTCTTCGTCGTCGTCGTCGTCCTTTTCTTTTCCTGTGGTGTTGGGTTGTCAGCACCTTTTTCTTTTCCTCGAGACCACCCCGATGGTCGTCGTCGTGTTTCGCGGTCCAGTACCTCAGCACCGCCGTTCGGGAGAGCAAGCTGATCGCGACGAGTGCGACTGCAGCTCGCATCGCGCGTTTGGTCGTCGTTCGCGGAAGCATAACGAGTCTCTGTCGTTCTTACTCTCTCTCTCTCTCTCTCGCGCGCGCGCTCTATTCCAATGCGCTCTCGAATCCAATTCGAGTAAACGAAACGTCTTCTCGGACGCGCGCGGAGGAAGAGAGAGAGAGAGAGAAAGAAAGAAAAAGGGGAAGCGAAAGAAAGCGAGCGATCCCCTCTCGGTCGTCTTCGATGCGACGCCTCCGTCTCTCTGTTTCTCGCGTTGTATTGTCGCGCGGTGTAATTGTGGCGTCTCGTGTCAACGGTTTTTTCACCCCGAATATGGTCACTCTTTTCGAGGCTTCCGCCGCGCGACATCAGAACGAAGGAAAGCGCGAAAGAAAGCACACCGCCGTCGCCACCACCACCGCCAACGAGGAGGAGGAGGAGGAGGAGGAGGAGGACCCCCTTCGAGATTTTCCTTTGCAAAACCCATCATCATGCCGAAACCCCGCCGCGCGAAGAAGGTTAAACTTGGCGTATGCGCGATGAACAAGAAATCCCACTCGGCGAACATGCAATCCATTCTCCAACGCTTAGACGCGTTTCAGGAGTTTGAAATACTCGTGTTCGCGGACGAGGTCATTCTGAACGACCCGATCGAGTCGTGGCCAGTGGTGGATGCGCTGGTGAGCTTCTTCAGCAGAGATTTCCCGCTGGAAAAAGCGCACGAGTACGTGAAGCTCAGGAAACCGTTCATGGTGAACGACGTGACGAGACAGTGGACGCTTTTAGATAGACGGCTGGTGTATCGGACGCTGATGGAAAACGACATTCCAGGTAGGACTGCCATTCTGCAGTTTTGGTGTCGTCTTTTTCGTCGTCGTTTGTTTTATTCTCGTTGTTTCGTTATCATCGTAGTACATGTACCGCGCGTGACTTTCGCGTCCTCTTACTCTCTCGCTCGCGCGCTGACGTCTCTTGTCTGCTCTTCTGACGCGCAGTGCCGAATCACATCTTCGTCAACCGGAACGAAATGCCGAGATTACACGACGACGAGGCGCTGATGGAGAAACTGAGAAAAGACCCCGATGCGATATCTGGTGTGAAATACAAAAACTTAAGCGCGGAGGAATTCGACGAGAAGGAGGATTACGTGGAGTGTAAAGGGAAACGAATATACAAACCGTTCGTGGAGAAACCCGTGGACGCGGAGAATCACAACATTAGCATTTATTATCCGCACACGGTTGGTGGTGGACATAAAGAGTTGTTTCGTAAGGTTGGGAATAAGAGCAGCACGTATTACCCTCCACCGACGGTGCAGAAGAGGAAGAAAGAAGGAGGAAGTGGGGTTGGAGGTTCTTCGGAAGAGAGCGACTCTTCTTCGGTTTCGGCGGCGTTGAGCGACGCCAGGTTAAAAGAGGTAGAGAAGAAGATGATGAATATGGAAACGAGTCGTGAGATCAAGAAAATAGACTTAGGAGCACACGCGGCCAAGACGAATCAAGCTAGTGATGGTGAAGAGAATGTGATTTTGTTAGAAGAAGATGACGATAACGGCAATGAAGAGTACATCACGTACTCGCGAGTGCGCAGATCAACTTCGTTCATTTACGAAAATTTCATGTCAACAAACGGCACGGACGTAAAAGTGTATACGTTAGGGCCGGATTACGCGCATGCCGAGGCACGAAAGTCCCCAGTCGTAGACGGTCGCGTTTTGAGAGATGCGAACGGGAAGGAGGTTAGGTACCCGGTTTTACTCTCGCCTGAGGAGAAAGAAATTGCGAGACGCGTGTGCATTGCGTTTGGACAAAACGTCTGCGGCTTCGATCTGTTACGAGCGAAAGGGAAGAGCTACGTCTGTGACGTAAATGGATGGAGTTTCGTTAAAGACTCGAAAAAATTTGTCGAAGATGCCGCGTTGTGTCTCCGCGCAATGATTCTAAAAGCCGTGAGACCCGATCACGTCAACATCGAAAGTGCCGAACAACAGAGAGAATCCATCATCACCGGTCGTTCGTTCATCAACGAAGAGTACGAGGAACAAGAAGATGGTACTATCCTCTCTCAGACTAGTGGTGGTAAAAACATCAAGAACGCTTTGGCGACCAAACCAGAAGAGTTACGAGCCGTGTTAGCAGTGATTCGCCACGGCGATCGAACGCCGAAACAGAAAATGAAACTTCGGGTGGACCAAAAACCGTTGCTGGACTTACTCGCGCAGTGCACGAACAATAACACTAGAAAACAAGCGAAACTGAAAACGCCGGAACGATTGCAAGAGTTACTGAATATTTGTCGATCGATTTGGGGGCAAGTGAAGAAAGAGTCCGAAGCGATTCTCGGGGATATAGAGAACGATTTGAACTTGGCTACCATCCAAGGAAATGCGGAAGATCCAAAAAGGTTGGAAGCGAAAGAAAACATGGACGGTTGGCGACAAGTGATTGCTATCTTAGAAGAAGGCGGACATTTTTCCGGGATTAACCGAAAAGCGCAGTTGAAACCTATTTCCTGGGTCCAAACGATCAATCCGCAAACCGGGGAATCCGTCGAGCAAGTCAAATCTGCTTTGCTCATTCTCAAATTCGGCGGTGTTTTGACGCATTTGGGTAAAAATCAAGCCGAAGTGCTCGGGAAGGATTTTCGTCAACGCATGTATCCACGTGGGAGCTATTATCCGACCGATTCTGACGGGCTTTTGCGTTTACACTCGACGTATCGTCACGACTTGAAAATTTACTCTTCCGATGAAGGTCGCGTGCAAATTACGGCGGCGGCATTCGCTAAAGGTTTGTTGGCGCTCGAAACGCATAAAGGTGAGTTGACGCCCATTTTAGCGTCATTGGTAACGAAAGATGCAAAGCTGTTGGATTTTGTGACGCATGAAGTCGAGGCAGAGATTTTACACGCGAAGAATAAGTTGTACAGGATGATGACGAAAGGAAATAATAATGCGTCTGCTATGGACCACGGCAGTACATTTCCAAACC
>Ga0208277_1002608_pt1 | contig 10161 bp, 7 predicted proteins | sample ETNtaG_5_FD_185782 | JGI IMG/M metagenome (GOLD analysis project Ga0208277, IMG submission 185782) | Marine microbial and viral communities from oxygen minimum zone, Eastern Pacific Ocean - ETNP201406SV205 (SPAdes) (version 2) | ecosystem: Environmental > Aquatic > Marine > Oceanic ...
GCCACCTTCGCCGCCACCTTCGCCGCCCCCAGCGCCGCCGCCTCCAAGTCCGCCACCGCCCTCGCCTCCGCCGTCGCCTCCACCGGGCTCGATATCGGACAAAGCGGGCCTGGAAGAATCAATCCAGGCCTGGGATTGTTGCTTTGGATGGATCGACAGCAATGTAAACGCAGGTATACAAGGTTATCGCGCTGACTGGCCAAAAGATTTGGACGTTTCGAGAGTCACCGACATGTCAGGCCTGTTTGCAAATATCCAAAATTCGAGAAACCATGAGAATGTTTTCTATTGGAATACTTTTGATAGCTTTGACATCAACGGATGGGACGTGTCCAGGGTGACAAGTATGCAAGGCATGTTCAGTACATGCAACAGCGAGGCGATCACCAATGACATCAACGGATGGGACGTGTCCAGGGTGACAGACATGAGGCAAATGTTTAAATGCAACTACGCCTACAACCGTCCACTCAACAACTGGACCACGTCGAAAGTCACCGACATGTACGAGATGTTTAAACCGTATGATGGTTCTGGCTATCATGTTTCACTCTTCAATCAGGACCTCAGCAACTGGGACACGTCGAAAGTCACAAACATGCACGAAATGTTCCGTAATGCGCGCCGTTTTAATCAATCGCTTCACACCTGGAACGTGTCTCAGGTGACGGACATGACCCAAATGTTCTCGTACTCCAGCAGCGCGTTACAATCCTACAGTCCCGAGTTGTCGTACGAGAACAAGCGGCTTACGCATTGCGCTTGGAGAGAACACCCGCCGTACCTAAACGCGCTACAAAACCAAATAGGAAACAATAACTACTACGGTTGGAATTTTTCTACCGATGCCGATCCCTGTGGTGGGCCACCGCCGTCGCCGCCGCCGCCCTCGCCGCCACCAGTCCCGCCATGGCCACCACCCTCGCCTCCACCACCATCCCCTCCTCCTTTTTCGCCACTGCCGCTTGCGCCCCCACCACCCTTGGCTCCTGGGATGTATGCGAGTACCGACCTTCGAAGCGCAATCATAACATGCCTCCAGCACGGCTGCGACAATTGCCAACAACAATACGGAAACGTTGCGGATTGGGACATACAACTCATCACAAGCTTTGAATATCCCGGGCCGAACGGATTACGCGTTGCTGGCGACGAAAGCAACGATGGCGGATTATTTGGTCGTTTTTCGGTTGACAATGTCTATCAATACTGGGGAGGGTCCCAATTGTCAAGCTGCTCTGGGAACATCTCCAGCTGGAATGTGTCCCATGTCACAAACATGAATCGAGTGTTCGAGTATGCCACAGAATACAACCACAATGTCGACAGTTGGGACATCGACAGCTGGGACGTGTCCAAAGTCACAACCATGCAGAATATGTTTCACAACGCACAAGCGTTCAACCAACCGCTCAACTCCTGGGACGTGTCTCAGGTGACGAACATGACGTCAATGTTCGATTATGCTAATCGCTTCAATGGCGACATCACCGGTTGGGACACGTCAGAAGTCATAGACATGACATCGATGTTTAAGGGCTATGGCAACGCATGGGGGGCCAAAACAGTTATGAACCAAGACCTTGACGGTTGGGACGTGTCTAAAGTGACGTCCATGGAAAGCATGTTCGAGTATGCCAGAGAATTCAACAACGGCGACGAGTCGTTGGCAAGCTGGGACGTGTCTAAAGTGACCAACATGCGTAAGATCTTTAAGGACGGTTCTCACGGCTTTAGTCTGGACCTAACGACTTGGAACGTGTCTTCCGTGGGGCTCGCTGGCACCACGGAAGACACGTCGAACATGAGGGAGGCGTTTCGCACAACTGTTGACAGGGTATACTTTGACATTGAGGCGAATCGGCACAACCTTCGTTGCGCGTGGGAACCCCTTGTGGGTACCGACGTGTTTCGATGGGCAGCAACAAAACAGGATGCTGGCCAAACTCTCGAAAATTACGCGCGTTGGGGTACTGGATCTTGCACGTCGTCACCTCCCCCTCCACCACCGCCCCCTCCTTCTTTTTCGTCACCTCCCCCTCCACCACCGCCCCTTCCTTCTTCTTTTTCGCCACCGCCCCCTCCACCCCCTTGTCTGGGCGAAATGGAGTCGTGCACTGATGATGATGATTGCTGCTCAAGTATGTGCGACGCAACGGGCGAATGCGAAGGCGACTGGCGGTAAGGAGCGTCAAGCGAGGTTGTGAAGACCAAAGTGTGCGTGTGCCCAGTTTAGCCACGGATAGACGACACCTGCGAGCTGCTCGCGAAGAACGCGAGGAGATGCGCCGCAGTAAACGACTTGGCGGAGCGGTACGCCCGCGGCGTCCATGCGACCCCAAATGGGCATTCTTCCATACTTGTCTGCAAGTGAAAATGTGAGCTCGTACCGGGGCTCGTTGGCAGTCGCCGCGTTGAACGATGTCGGATAATCGTCCCAACTTGTGCGAGGGCGAACAGCAGAAGTGGCCTCAATGGTGAAGGTCATCGTCTCGTCGAGTTCGCCTTGGCTGTTAACTCCAGTAAAAGTGCGCCTGTACACGACTGGTCCAGGGTTCTGACACGTGTGGATCAGTGTTTCGATGACCTTGAGCACGTCGTTGACAATTTCGTCGTACTCTCTAAAATGTTGTCGCTTGGTTGGTGGCTGTTCGGCATCGTGTTCTGAAGCACGACGCTTGAGTCGATTTGGGTTCAACCTGGAGAGGCACGGCAACGATCGCGGAAATCGTCGCATGGCCGACACGGTCACTGTTGTGACACTCCTTTGCATACTTTTGAATGTCGTTTCCCTGAGGTGTGCGTTTGGGAGTACTTATTTGTTTTAGAACACAAAAAAATGGGGCGTGCAACCGCCATACGCACCACGGTTACACTGATATGTATATCACGTCATGCGGGCTGCTAGTTCAGCCATGCGCTCGCCCGAGATTGTTGAACAGCGCGGTACCGGGACCGGCGACGCGATGTGCACTCCCAGGCCGTTCGTTTGCATTCTCCGCGTCGAATCGGAGCAAAGCGGCTGTGCTGCTTGGATGGTTGTCAAAACGTCGGGTTCCACTTGTTGTAAAGTGTCGTCGACATTGATGGAGCCGGCTTCTGTAATGGAATTTGCGTTTTTGTTGCTGCACATGTGTATTCGCGCGTCGTGGTCAGCGCACGGCGTGTATCCGTTGAGGCAAGATGGAGACACGAGCACGTGTGCGCCACCGTATAGTCCCGCACTTCCCGACTCTGGGTCGTCAAACGCGGCAGTGGATCCACCTGCATCGGATCGCGTATCGACTGCACTGTAGGCTGACAACCCATTTCCGATCGCACCCCCACCCGACTCACCAGTTCCAAACCTCGACCAAAGCGCGAGGATGGCCTGCACGGGCGCTAGAACCAGTACGATCATGTGGGAGCCAAGCACCCAGACAGATGCCGCTGAGCACCGTACGACGACGAGCGACAGTTCGTTCAGCGCGTTCCGATTTGGAGCCGCTGAATAGACATGCACCACATAGAGCATCGAGAACAAAAATGCTCTAAGAATGCGTTCACACGCCGAAAACATTGGTATGGGCTCGCAAAGTGGGCCACTCAGTGCCGCCGCTGGTGGGGGCAGGACGGCAATGACCAAAAGAGAAAACGCGGTGAGCAAAAAGGGAAGATCGGTCTCTGACCGGGGGCGGTGCGCTCGGACAAAGCCAGAGAGCAGCATGAGGGATGTCATCACGTGACACACCACTCTGCGCCAGCTCGCGTGAATCTGCTCGCCCGTTGGAACACAAGTGTGAACCAATTGTTCCAAGGTGAGGCAGAGTATGTAGATCACCACGCAAGGTCGCAGCGCATTAAACATTGTTACCACACCGCGAACGCGCCCCAGTCGAAAGGGATTGCGCATGAAGACGTAGCCAACGCTTGCTGTCACTGCCAATGTACGCACGGCAGAGATGGCGGCCTCTGGAAGCATCCAGCAACATGCCACTGAAACTACGGCACACAAGAGCGTTGCGAGGACCGTCTGAAGTCCTACCAAGTAAAGTCCCGCCGCCGAGAAGTCCACGTATCCGTCGTCATCACTAAGGGTAATTTCTTCTCCCACGGAGCGCAGCGAGCGCTGCATGTCCTGTATGGTGTGCCTCTTTCTGGCCATTTCGAGTTCACTGGGCCCTATCTCGTCCAGGGGAATAGCGGAACGTTTGAAAATGGGCGCACTGTTTACGTGCACATTAAAACATGTAGGAAGAACTAGCGACATGCGACCATGAATACACACCCCCGGTTCCCTAGCATGGCCCGGCTAGCGCACTGCAGCGCACTTGTTTTTAAGTAGGGGACTCGCTCTACGCAAGTCACTGCCTGTTAAAATAGACCATCGTCGTCTTGGTCGGACGCGGATGGCTTGAATACGGAATCGGGCGCGAAGCTTTGAATGGCAACTACCCCTTCCTCGATCTGCGCGTTTGTGAGTCCAAGCGTTGCTAGCAGTCGTGTGGGCACAGTGCGCATGCGCGCCAGCACGTATCCGTTGGCTTCGCATGCGCGACGAGACGACTCGAGTATCACATACGCCAGCACTTTTTGCGTGACCGATTGCATCGTGTTGTCGCGTGCCTTTTTCAGAGATGAGCGAAACTCCGTTGATTGCAACGCCTTCAAGGCGCCCTGGCGAACATATTCGGGCAGTTCGGGCATCATACCAAATATTTTGTTTACGCTGTCGCGTAATTGTATGATTTCGCTTGACGAATCGGCTACATCCTCGAGAGTCGAGTTTGAGCGAACCAGTGGAGCTGGCGCGCCTTTAGCCGCGAGCGGAGAAGCATCCGGTGAGCTTTCCACAGGAACGCAGCTTTCGATCGGCGCGAGTTCATTCCCGTGCTCTAGAACGCGCATGCACCAAGCCCTGACAGCGCGTTGTGCCACCGGTTGGCCACCTTGACACACGAGCGCTTGGAAGCGATCGTTCAAGATGATGATGTGCGAAGTGGGCGTTTTTGCCAGTGCTTCTACTTTGCCGTGAATGAGTTGTTGAAGAATACAGTAGAACATTGATTCTGCGATGACTGGATGGCCCTTCTCGCACAAATTGAGTTGGCAACGTTTTCCCGCTTTGCAGGTACGTTTGTGTTCACACGCCACGTGCCACGCCGTACACGTGCGCATGCGGACATGTGTTTGAACATCCTTACTGACGGTTCCCAAACGGTCGAATAAAGCTTCTAGTTCCCTGTAGATCTGCTCCTCCTTGGTCTGTTCCTTTGGAGTGCAGGCACTCCGCCTTCGATCGGCTTGCACTGCTTGTCGGACGAGCTGCTCTGGAGCGTATCCCACTCCAAGTTTTCCACGAAGGCGCTTCGACATGCCCCCACTGGTGCGCACTTCCTGTTCTCGCGCTTTACGAGCCTCGTCAGCAGAAAGAGCGCGCCGGTCAAAGCGGCCAATCGCGGGCTCGTAGATTTTATCGGCATGCGTCGTTTTGTCTTCATCCTCTGCGCAATTCTTTTCACGCCTCTGCGCCTTGAAGACGGGACCACAAACTGTTCCGCAGCGACACACCATCGTGTCGCGATCTTCACTGATTGTGAGGTCGTCCTGGTCAGTTGTGCCACAGCCGCTACAAAGCGCATTTGGTGAGATTTTGCTGGGTGGTGCAAAAAACGTCGTGTCCAGGTCACTGTTCGTGATTAACGAGGGGGACCACCCGATGGCGGCATACATCAGTCGCATGGAATCCACAATGGGGCTTACATAATCGAAGCAGCTGTATAATTTTTTGGCGCGGCCGACGCAGCGCTTTCCTTTTATCCCAAGGTTAAGCGGATGTTGCTCGCGAAACACCATGTGTTTTGATGGATAAGGGGGACGCTCGTGGGGTGCATTTAGCATTCTTTTACTTGCTCGATTTTCATGAACGCGCGATTTGCACGAACCAGCCGCGTGTCCCACCGGCTTCACCGGGTGCTGCCGGGTGTCCAGACATGAAAGAGTGACTGCCGTCACGACATTGTTCGGGTTGAGGGGCTGCCGATCGACGGCGCGCCTAGGGACCGTAACCACAGGTTTGGACATTGGGATTTGTAGGGATTATCAATTTTGGGAAGGTGGGGCATAGGGGTGAACCAAGACCAAACCGACGTTTTCCGAGGCGAGTCTGCGTTACTTTCACACTTAGCCCAATAGGCGATGCGTATAGCGTTGACTTCTGACACTCAGTTCCCGTACTTGATGCGCGAGGGTTGGCCTATCGTTTTTCACCAGTCGCTATTTTCCAAGCGAGTGGACTGTGACATTGTGTAGTGGTTGCAGCACCCAACGATCGCATGAGCACCCCTCACCAATTGGCAGAACTGTTTGTAACAAAAGGGTCGCCCTACTGGTTCTTTTCGGACGCAAAAAACGCAAAGTACCTCGGCAAGAAACAGGGTGGGGCGGGGGGCAACTTTGACTTTTCGCGCAAAATGTGGTATGCAAAAAACAACGAACTCTTTGTAAAAATGTGGAACACCGGAAAGGTACAATTGGAAGAACGTGCAATCTGTGGCAACATGGTGGTCAAGGTGATACACGAGCTTAAAGCAGGGGAGGAGGCAAGAAAGCAGGAAAAGAAAGTAGAAGCAAAACGCGACGCCGCCAAGTCCACAGATCACTCGGAAATTCATAACCGCAGGGATCTGCTCATTCCTAACGATTTACCAGAAGACCTTGCTGAACTGGAAAGGCGAGTGTGGCCTGTGCTTCTGAAGCATCCCGAGCTGGCGACAAGCGCAAACCCCAAGCGGCACAGCGAAGCGGTGGTCGCAGATATCATCGCAAAGTCGCGAACCTGGACAAGTTTCGGCCCGCGTTCCGGTATCTCAGACGCGAAGCGAGTACTTCGGGCATTCGACCTTGAAATTTGTAAAGATGTCAAAGACGCCATAGACGGTACATTTGAAGCGGAGGAGCTTAAAGAAATTGCACGCAGAAACAAGAAGAATGCATCCCGGAACAAAGCACCGACAATGCGTGACTGGACAGACGACACATTGCAAGCAGTATCCACCGGCGATCCCGTATCAGAACCTGAGGCCGAACCCGAAGAAATGGAACTCACGTACCCCGAGTTGGCGCCAGAAATAATGTGCCCAATTTGTGAAACTGTCATTTCGGAGCAATTTATGGAGTGCGATTGCGTTCCGATGCATTGCAACGGATACGAAGTCTGGAAACGTTGCAAAAGGTGTCACAAAATGCTTCGCGTCGACAACTTTCAGCATCGCGTGCAAGGGCTGGCAACGGCGGAGCATGGCCCTTACGGGACAGTGTGCCCGTTTTGTGAGTGTTCGTGAGAACAAGCCATTTTTTTTCAGTGGCATTCATAACCCCAGTCCATCGAGATCGAGATCGTCGGTTTCCTCGGCTTCTAAAGCAGCATACAGACCAGACGATGCGGCGCCGTCGCTCCACCCTTCCCAAATCCCCCCCCCGCCAGTAACAGACTTGGAGCGTTGAGGGGCATAGCTAACTTTTGCCACGTTTGTTTTGGAACCAGTTGAAACGCGGTGATGTTTTTGAAGCTCTTCGGGAATGTGTTCTAATAGGTGAGCACTGGAGGAAAAGCGCAGCAGTTCCGGAAGCATGCGCGAAAAGCTGTCGAGAAGTTGCCGTTCGGCAACACTTCCGGGTAAACTGCCAAAATGCGGTGTTACTCAGTGCGTGGTTAGCAGTTAGATAAATGGTGGGGAGGGGAGGGGGTGACGAGTCGCACTTGGCTCGGCCGGTCGAGTAGATCTCACAGCACAGCGCTTCATTTGCGGGCCTCCACGCAAGTCCAACAAAACTACTTAGATCAAAGTGCGATTCGCTCGAGTGTGCAGAGGCAAAGGCGTCGCAGTTAAGGGTAGCCCGTAGAGAACTTGCTCCAACCGTGTTGATAACGTTAAAATTGCGAATGTGTAGATGCACGTCCGCCTCAACTGCAAGCTGCCTTTGCGCGCGCGCGATGGCCAATCGAGCCGCCATGGTGCCCGATGTGCCCGTGCCTACAAGTCTGCCCGTGTGGAAAATTAAGATGCGGCATCGCGGATTGCTAAAGGCAAGCTGCACAGCCTGGTTGGTGTTAGGGTTAGGGTTAGGGCCAATGTTAGGGTTAGGGTAGCGTTAGCATTAGGGTCAAAATTAGGGGTTTGGAGTCACCGCAAAGCGTCGCGGTGCATAAAAGGCGCCTTTGCAGCGCGAGGCGATGGCTTTAAGGTCCAACGGCAGTGTCACTCCCGAGCCCGGGACTGGTAGCGCCTCCGCCAATGTGACCACATTCACAAGACGTGGCACGTAATGAAGAAATTGTTGGTACGGTTTTAAGGCAATCTCCTTTGTAAACCGCGCGTATTGGGAAAGCGCCGCGTCGCTGAGATCATCGCCTTCGCCTGTTTCCTCGCGTGACCGTTTACGTATTGTGCGACACGATGTAATAACATCATCTAGTATGCTGGAAACGGTGCGTGGCTCACACGAATATTGGATTAAAGGAGCGTCCCTTGATCGTCCAGCTGTTCGCGTCTTTCTAGGCTTGCTGTCTGTGGTGGACTTGCCCCGCAGAGAGTCTTCTAGGTACTTACATGTGACAACGTCAGTCTTAAGCGACTTAAGAGCTTCCTCCATTTGTCACTAGGGCCTGTTCAATAAGCGTGTCCCAACTGATAGCGCGCGGCTGGTGCCTTATAAATATCCGTGACCGTGTTGCCAAACACTGCAAGATTTGCTTCCCATTGTCAAGGCGGGTTGGTCGCGATTAGCCAGTAAACCTGTTAGAACTTACACTGTGCCGCTTGTGGCCGAAACGTATCTCACCGAAACGTTAGGCACGTAGGCACGTCTGCCTCGCTAGCCGATAAGCCACCCGGGAAGCGTAGAAGAGTAGAGTGGCGATCATGACGTCCACACTGACGGAAGCAGTGAACACAGACCGTTTTGGGGGGCTAACGGGTTACAAGCGACCCTTAAGTGGCAACCCCACCAAAGTGCCATCCAACTTGCCCGCCTTTCGTGGCGTCTCTCATCGTCCAGGCGACAAAACGATCCGCGCGCCTGCGATACGCTCGTCGGCGAACAAACCGGACCGTAAGACCAATGTGCTAATCCCATACGCGAGGATATGCCCCCTTGACAACGCACACGAGATCGGCCGCGCCTCGCCTGGTGACGTAGTCTTTGTAAGCAAGGCTCGTCCTGGCCTACCGGGTCACGCCCACTCACGCTTTAATCGCATTGTGGGGATCGATTTTCTCAATCGCTTCCTAGGCAAGGATTTCTGGAAAGACAAGGTTCAGTCATCGCAAGGAGTTGGCACCACGTATGCTCACATCCTGGTAGATGCTGTCAAGGTGGCCGACGATTGGCGTATGGTGCCCTTCCTTACGGAATGGGCCCTAGACGGGGTGGTGCTCTCAAACGATCAGCCTGAGGCCTATTACAGCGACTCGAGTGGCAAACGTGATGGCCAACTTTTTAACATCGGTATTCAGGGCGTGTGCGCTGTAAACAATGGGTTTGTGGACGAAGGGGGAATGGGACAGCTTGCTCGTGACGCAGGCCGTCTCTTCGCCCCTGGCTACATGGACCACCGAACGCAGAGGTATGGCGACGACAAAACTCAGAACAACCAGAGCTTTGACTTTGCCGCTTCGTACCAGGGTCCGCAGTATCACCTCTACCCACTACAAATGTTCGACAGGCAGATCCGGCCCATGCAAGAGCTCTTTGTCGGACTTGTGGCCACGGTCATCGAGGTGCCTTACAAGAATGTCCTTGACACGTACGATAGTGCATACAATGCTCACAAAATTGTCATGCGAGATGCCAATAAAGCCAAAAACCAGCGAGAGCAGTTAATCCAAACGAGGGACCGTTCCACTTCGTCCCCAACGGAAAAAGCAAACGCAGAAACGCGATTGGCAAACCTGGAGATAAGGTTGGCGACCTTGCTGAATCAAATTGCCGAGTTCGAAAAGGCACACTCAGCCGCCAAAAAAATGCTCAAGGATCGCGACACCTTTCGGCAAATGGAGTGGTGGGACAACGATAACAATACGCCCAAGGTGGGTGAGGGCGTGCCCACAAAGCACTTTCACACGTTCAAGTTCATCACGTTTTCGTCGGGACAGCTCTTTGACCTTGACAACACCATCG
>Ga0208277_1002610_pt1 | contig 10157 bp, 7 predicted proteins | sample ETNtaG_5_FD_185782 | JGI IMG/M metagenome (GOLD analysis project Ga0208277, IMG submission 185782) | Marine microbial and viral communities from oxygen minimum zone, Eastern Pacific Ocean - ETNP201406SV205 (SPAdes) (version 2) | ecosystem: Environmental > Aquatic > Marine > Oceanic ...
GAGTCATGATTGTAATGAAGCCGTAGAAACTTCTAATGCAAGATCGTAGATTATATTCCATGGTGCTGAAGTTAATATTGCTGGATTTGGATAAGATGAGACACAAGACGGATGTCCTGATTCAGTGAGAGCCTCGGCCAATTTTGAGGGGGATGGTGGGCCAAGCAAAGGGATATGAGGATGTAATCTGTCAACGATTAACAACGAAGATGATGGATCAACCTTCGCCTCTTCTGAGAAACGAAGTATCGATCGAGTAAGAGAACGCCTAGATTGTTCAATCAAGGAATCATGCTGATTACTAGGGAAGCCCCAAGATGAAAGAGATTCGGAATCGGGCAAACATAATCTTTCAGCTGCTTCTAAATTAAACGAAGAAAGTACTTCATTTGATGCTAGAGGTCCTGTCCATAAAGGACCTGATACTCGGCGATCTTTGTGATTTACAGGATGACGAAATGGCAAGAAGCAAAATGGTTGACTGCTTTCTGGACATCCATGAGAATGTAAACCTGCATCAATACTCGATTGAAGTTCTTCGGAAGTTGGGTTGATGATACGCCAACCAATATTCTTCTCAACAGAACTTGCACCTTGTTTCGATTTAGTTACAGCTACAGAAACTCGAAGATGATGTGATTCCCAAACAGATAACAGAGGCTTTACTGAACGATCATGACGGGCTGCGATTCGAGCTATATTGGCCATTAAAACGCGCAACCCTGAATCATGGGCCCATTTATCTGTACGAACAAATGCCCCATAGCGTCTCATTGTTGGGCCTTTACTAGAGCCAGTAAGAGCGGCGGTATCTGTGGCTGTAACCTCTAGAATTGCATCCCTTGAAAGTGCTTGAATTACTGGATCTAAAAATTGTATAGGGGAACCATATGGATCAACGTCTATCCAATGCCAACCACCCTCAAGCACTCTAGAACGTAGATCACCCTGAATCAATGTAATCTGACTATCCAAATTGAATCGTTCAGTATTCTTGTTTACCCAGTCCAACGATTCAGGTAACATGTCGCATACATGGACATCTAAACGCTGAGATTGTTCCTTGGGTAATTCTGTCAACCACCTTCTTGCACGAATACCAGATGCACCCAAACCATCCAAAATTCGGATTGACCCTTCTGGGAAATATGAATTCGATAGAATATGATGAAGAAGTAACACTGATCTAGTTCTACTTCCAGTCATTACAGAATTATGGAAAACTTCCCGTAATCCTTTGGAACCTGGGCCACGACCAAAATGTTCGTCAATTTCGGAAGGAATCGGTAATATGGAAGGAGTTGCCCCCTCGAGAAGCAATGTCGTCTTTTCCTCTTCCATGATTCTATGAGAAGGCTCATCGATATGGCACTTCCCGTGGTTGATGTAATGATTCAGAGAAATGCCTAGTGACCATGTTAATTCCTTGTCTAACAGTATCTACTCTTCTTGCTGTATCTTCATCATTCATCAAACCAAGCGCCATTGTTGCAATTCTATCGCCAATAGGAAGCTGTTCTGCATCATCATAAACACATACTTCTCGAAAAAGGACTGCTGTCCCACTAGGTGTTCTACCAACAGGGCGAACGATGTATGGGGCTCCATGTACGCCTATTCCTGCGCTTATTCTCCATTCAACTCCTGAAGTCCCAATGATTGAAATTTGTAATCCATTGACTTCAATTTGTGGCATATTATCAACAATAGTCCTCAAAAGTTGGAATGAACGTTCTGTTGGATTAGCGATACTATCACTTTGAATAATACCCGAATTTAATGCCCATCGAAAAGATACACCGCGTAAATGTCTAGCTAAACGTGATCCATCACGTCCATTCCAAACAGCAGTAAATGCTTCAATCGCCCTACTTGATTTTGGTAATGGCATTCTATGCCTGTTTCTTTCATTATCTAGTACAACAAGGTCAAATCCTTCCGGTTCCCAATCAAATGGTGGATCAGATGAATTGAATTCTGAGCCCAACAAAAAGGGCCGTACGGATCCAGCTAAACGAAAGCTTCCTTCCCATTTACGATCAGAAGGAGTCTCTGGCAATTTGTCTCTTTGAGTCAAATCTTTTGCACTTAATCCGAGTAGTTGCTGCATCACTCTAGAAAATCGACCCCCAGCATCAGTACGATTTTCCAAAAGGAAACGCATGAGTAAATTTCCCGGACCATATGCAATCTTATGTCCATCTATACGCAGTATTCCATTATCGTAGAGGACCTCGGTATCCATTACCTTGCCGAAGCGAAGATCTGTCGAAAGTTGGTGAGGAGTTTGGATTCGAAAAATACCTCGTTGGAACAAAGGTAATTCGGGTAAAATCACTCTGTTGATATCTTCTAGAATAATAGAAATTGTTGAATCATTCCATTCATCAAGCAATTCTGATGCTTCTACTTCATCCATAATTTTTGAGAGAACTTGGGCCCAACCTTCATCATCTGGTTCAATTTTATTCTCTTCAATCCATGTCATTGTATCATCTGAAAGTTCACACTGTTCAGCATCATTTTGCCAAGCAGGTGTTAATTCTACCTTTGACTTAACAGAAGGCCACCAGGGTGAACAAACATAACATACACCTCCAGATAATTCCTTTTCTTCTGTAGGTGTTCTACACAAATTACATGGAATCATAATTTGAATGATATTCCAGTATATTTGAACCGAAGAGAATCAATAGTGTTCAAAGATAACTTCGGATTCATGATGAGTAACCTTGTGCCCATTAGATACAACTTCTCCAATTACTGCTGTTCCTTCTAATTTATTCTGGAGCCATGTTGAGACTTCCGAGGCTACAGTTGCATCTACTGCAATTATCATTCCACACCCCATATTGAATGTTCTAAACATCTCGCGTCTACCTATCTCACCGGCTTTTTCAATCCATTCAAATTCAGATAAAATAGGTAAAGGAGAATGAATGTGCCAACCTAAAGAGTCATGAAGTCGAAGAAGATTTGACAAACCTCCTCCTGTGATATGACAAATTGCATGAATATTGTCTGAAGAACAAGGACCTTCGCGAATTAAATCAATTACTGGATCAACGTAAATCCTTGTCGGATTCAAAAATACTTCTCCAAATGAAATCGGTCCGTCTTGGAATCTCTCTATTCGTTCTTCATCTATGGATAATGGCCAGGGGTCATCCCATGAATGTCCAGATACCTCCATCACCTTTCGAACCAAAGAATAACCATTTGAATGAACTCCAGAAGATGGAAGACCAATTAGAACGTCTCCTTCTTTGAGATTTGCTCCAGTAATTTCGCTTCCTTTGGATAACCAACCAAGTGCGGTACCTGACAGATCTAACTCCGAAACGATACCTGGGAGGCTAGCGGTTTCACCTCCAGCAAGAGTTACTCTGGCTCGCTTACATGCTTCTGCAAGACTCGCTCCAATAGCAGCGTGAGTTTCTGGATCTGGTTTTGGAACTGCGATATAATCTACAAAAGCAATAGGTTCTGCGCCTACACATAACAAATCATTGACATTCATTGCCATACAATCTATTCCTACTCCAGACCATTGCTTCAACTGTGTAGCAATAGATAATTTAGAGCCGACACCATCTGTAGCTAATGCAAGATAATTATCTCCAAATTCAACAAGGCCACCAAAACCGCCAGGGAGATCTACAGGGGCTCCAACTGTGCCAGAAGGCCTTACAGATCTACCCAATGCACCGATAAGAGATGAGACTGCGTCCCCTTCTAAGTCGATATCGACTCCGGAACTAGCATAATCGAGTCCTTCGCCCATGTCACTGGCTTGAGCATTAAACACATCAGCCTTGGGATTGAAAATACAAATTATAATCCGATGGGAGATGAAACAAAAATAGCTTCTAAATCCCAATTATTTTGATTTGATTCCTCTTTCAACCATTCGGATAATGCTCTCGGTCCAAGTGTTTCTGTCGCATGATGTCCTCCAAGGAGTAAACCTACCCCAGATTCATGTGCTAGAATTGCGGAGTGAGCAGGGCCTTCGCCACTAATGAGTAGATCTGCACCTGATTTTTTGGCTTCAACAATTTCTCCCCCTGCGGCACCTGTACAAATTGCAACTGTATTTACCAAATTCGAATCTAAGTTTCTATCTTCAGGGAAACACCGAATCATTTCATTGGATGTTTGTTCCATTCCAATTGATTCTTGTAATCTCGTTTTAATATCGAGTCTAGAAGTAGGTTTCACTCGACCAATGATTCCAATTTCCATTGATTTTCTTCCATCTTCTAATTCAATTATCTCTGGCCAAGAAGTGTTGTCTACTGATTCAATGAAATCATCAAACAAAGGGCTCGGGTGACCCTTTGTAGTAAACCAATTACCCTCGACTTCAGCATCTATCGCTCTACAAAGTACTGCATTATTTCCTAATGAAGGATGGGCATCCATTGGTAAATGTAAACCAATGATTGTAAGATTATTCTCAAGGGCCGCTTTCGTTCTAGCCGATTCTATCTCGTCAGAGAAAGGCAATGGAATACTACCATGAGTCCAAGTAAGTCCATGATGACAAACGAGAATGTCTGCCCCCAATTCTACTGATTTTCCTATCACCTCAAGACTTGCGTCTGTTGCTGTAACAATGAGCTTACATGGGCGACTCAAATCAGAAATAATCTGAGGGCCATTCCACGCACGTGATGAATCAGGGATTGAATTCACTCGATATTCGGAACAAATGAACCGAATCATTTCGCTTATGGTCGGCGTCGACATGGAATTATCTCCTACTTCTATTCAATCTCTAAAATCATGAAAACTGTAGACCTAATAACTCTAAATCAACTAGGGGACAACGAGTCATGATTGCTTCTGTCATTACTCTAATATGAATTTCAGCTACAACATGAACTGTAGATTGAAACATATGACCTGCATGGACATTGTTGTCATCATCTGACCAACAACAATGGATATGTGTAAACGCTTTACCATCTTCTGTTCGAGCAATATTTCCAGATAAACTAACCAGTTCAGATGGAGGTGGTAATGGCCTTCTTTGGTAAACTCCTTCTTCATCCATGTATCCATACAAATTGTCCCTCGTTCTGCCAATACCACTGGTTATAGCTGCAGCATCAAATCCTATTTCATCAGCAAGCTTCTGTAAAGTTGCATGAATTTCTTCGTCGGGATCAATTCTAACAAACAAGTCTTCTCCGCTTCTTGTCCAATCCATGATTTACCCAAACACTGTCAGTTCCTAAATTTCTCTGTTAAAAAACTCCAATAGAAGTATTCAAAATCAGAAGAAAGCCGACTGACAAAGAAGGAGATTTCCACTAGAAAACAAGGGGTTCAAAGCACATCAGCCGCTTGATTCATAGACGGTCGATTCTCACGTCAAGGTCCTTGGTGAACAAAATGGCGCTCCAGATTGAAGATCTCGGTTCACGATGGGAGACTTTCTTTCAAGAAGTGAAATTACAAGAAATTCAACTTCTTACAAACAATTCAATCGAATTTAGACTACGATTTAATGACATTCAATCTTGGGATCCAGAATTTGCTAAGAAAATTCTTAATCAACCTAAAAGAACAATCTCGTTAGGGAAAAGAACTCTTTCTCAAAGATGTAAAGAAAATGGATTGAATATTGAGCCAGATATTCTTCTAGAACATCTTCCTCCAGATGTTGAATATGACTTACGAGATATAGGTTCTGATGATCTTAATCGACTTAGATGTGTAAATGTAGTAATCACAAAAGTTTCTGAAATTCGTCCTAGAATATACGAAGCAGATTGGTGTTGTGACTCTTGTAATGGTCATACTATGGTCAGGCAAGAAAATGAATTAGAACTCAAAGAACCATTGATTTGTAGTGGTTGTGAATTACCAGCATCGGGTGCTGGTTCTACACGATTTACTTTAGATAGTGATAGATGCTCTTGGATTAATAACCAATATCTGGAAATTCAAGAACTGCCCGAACGTGTTAAGGGAAGTGGGCAACCAAGCAGAGGAAAGGTATTGATTGAAGGAATCCAATGCAATCGTTTTCTTCCAGGGGAAAGGGTCACTGCAAATGTAATCCCATATACTCAAGCAGGATATCATCGAAATCGAAAATCGGCCATGTTTGAAATCGTTTATAGCCTCCATTCGGCAGTAAGAGAATCTACACCTTTTACTGATATTCAACCATCTGAAGAGGAGAAGAAGGAAATTCAAAAAGTATCAAATCGACCTGATTTAATGGCAATCATGCAAGAATCAATTGCTCCTTCAATCATCGATGTTACAGACAAATTAAAGGTTGTAAAACGTAGTCTATTGATGCAACTATTTGGAGGAGTATCTCGAATTAATGCAGATGGAACTCGGAATCGAGGTGATATTCATATTTTGTTGATGGGGGACCCAGGGGTAGCAAAATCTCAACTTCTTACTTACATGTCAAAATTAGCTCCAAGGGCCAAATTTGCATCTGGAGGAAATATCTCCGCTGCTGGATTAACTGCTGCTGCCATTCGTGACTCTTTTGGGGATGGTAGATTCACACTAGAAGCAGGAGTTTTACCTCTAGCAGATTTAGGAATCGCATGTATTGACGAAATTGATAAAATTAGTAATGAAGACAAAGGATCTCTTCACGAGGCTATGGAACAACAACAAATTTCTGTTAGCAAAGGAGGAATTACTACGCAATTAAGAGCACGTTGTGCTGTTCTTTCAGCAGCAAATCCAAAGAAGGGGACTTTTGATGTTGGGCCGAATCAAAATCTAATGTATGCATTTAATCAAACTGGACTCCCAATTCCTCTAGCAACTAGATTCGATATTATTTGGTTGATGAAAGATAGGGTTGATGAAGAAAATGATGCTAGTATTGCAAGACATATCATGGCGAGTAGATTGAAAGGAGTTCCGGAAACCAAAGTTGAAGAAAATACTTTTGAAAATCCTGTAATCAAAGATGAAGAAGTCATTTACAAAAATAATACAAATGGGAAAGAATACCTCTCAGTACCCTTCCTTCGGAAATATATTGCATATGCTAAAACAAATTTTTCTCCTAATTTGACGGATGAAGCGAAGTCAATGATTCTGGATTATTACAAAACAGCAAGACATAGTTATGGAAAGGATTCAGAGGCAATGTCAGAAAGGAGAGATGAACAACCTATACCAATAAGTGCTCGTGCATTAGAATCTCTAATCCGACTTGCAGAAGCTCATGCTCGGATGTATCTTCGAGATGAAGTAATCGTAGACGATGCAGATATGGCAATCGCAATCTTCAGACATTGGAGAGAAGAAGAAGGAGTAGGTTCTGAAGCTGAAATGGCTACTGGCTCCTCATTTGGACCAGCGCAAATGAATAGATTCGTGCTGAAAATTGTTAATGATATTGTAAATGAAACTGGAAAAGATGCCATGCAAAATGATATTTACAGCAGATGTATGGCAATGGGAATTGAAGATATAAATGCAATTGATGATGCAATTCAAAGGCTGAGCAATGACACTCAATTATTGATGTCTCGACCGGGCCAATGGAGAACTTTCTGAGCGGGGCGCTCATATCCCTCCTACTCTTCGGAAAGGTATGGGAGGCGAGCCGATTGGGTCAGTTGATGATTCAAACTCTCTTGATCCCGAGGCTCTAGGATTCATGTGTGGATTGGAAATCCATCAACAATTAAACTCAGGAAAACTCCACTCTAGACAACCTAGCATGCTCTATGAAATGGGGATTGAAGCAGTTCCTACCAATTGGAATAGGGTTGAAAGGAAATTGAATGCAACTTCTGGTGAATCCGGAATAATAGATGTTGCAGCACGTTTTGAACAAAGAAGAAAGAGGTCTTTTGTTTACATCCAATGCCCCAATTCAGGACTAATTGAATTGGATGATGCACCTCCATCTGGTTTAGATGATGAAGCATTAGATATTGCAATGACTATAGCGACTTTATTGGAAATGCATCCAGTAGATGTTTTACAAACAATGCGAAAACAAGTAGTGGATGGTTCCAATACATCCGGCTTTCAAAGAACTACTTTGATAGGTACATCTGGTAAAATCAAAACCGAGAGAGGAGATGTGGGAGTAGATGTGCTTCTACTGGAAGAAGATTCTGCACGCAAATTGGAAACTCGTTCTACTGGGAATGGAGAGCAAGTAGTCTACATCTTAGATCGATTAGGTATCCCACTGGTCGAAATTGCAACATCTCCAGATATTATCGACCCTGATCATGCAATGGAAACAGCACGAACCATAGGTTCTCTGCTAAGATCTACTCGTTCAGTCCGAAGGGGACTTGGAACTATTCGTCAAGACCTGAATGTTTCAATTGCTTGTGGTGATCGAGTAGAAATCAAAGGAACACAAGATTTGGACTGGGTACCTAGAATCATTCGATTAGAAATGGGTCGACAACTCCATTTCTATCGCTTAGCTAATGAATTACGTGAAGCTCAAAATCTTCCTTTATTGCCTTCACATCGAGATATGGATGACCCTGAAATGGAATCTCAAGTGGCTGAAAAAGTCAATCATTTGATGCCGCTTGAATTACACAATGTTACTGATTTGTTCAGTGAAAATGATTCTAAGATGGTCAAAAGTATTCTATCGTCAGAAAAATTCGATGATGCTCGAGCCTTGGGGTTGTCGTTACCGGGATTAGCAGGGAAGCTCGGTTCCAAAAAGGTCGACAAGGAAGGTGCTCAACTCCCTCGTTTGGGTCGTGAATTAGCTAGTGCTGCTAAACTTGCTGGGGTCAAGGGGATTTTTCATTCAGGTGAACTTCCAGCATACGGAATTTCTCAAGAAGAAACAGATGCTTGTAAAGAAATTCTTGGAGATTGTTTTGTGCTTTGTCTTGCTCCAAAATGGCAAGCAGAACTTGCTTTAGAGGCAGTTCACAAAAGAGCAAAATTGGCCTATCATAGAATTACTCAGGAAGTAAGAAATGTTGTCATTCGAAAAGGTGCACCTGAAGATGGGACGACCACAGCGATGCGCCCATTGCCTGGAAGTGCTAGGATGTATCCTGAAACCGATGTACCCGTTCGAATATTCCATGACGAAGATTGGGAACGAATTCTAGCAAATATGCCTCCAACTTCTGAAGAACGGTTAACTAAACTTCAACCTCTAGGGCTTTCAGAAAACCAGATTGAAGCACTTCTAGGTGCTGAATTAGATGATTTAATTCACGATCCATTCAATGATAATAGTCCATTGCCAGATGGGGTTTCTGCTAAATCATGGGCTAGTCTTCTTCTAGATAGAACAGTTAGTGAAATTGCAGATCAGGCTAAGGTTGACCCCTATGATGTCCCATATGCACTATTGTGTCTAGCACTATCTTCTAGAGAACAAGGAGGTATGACTAGAGAGGGATTGATTCCTCTATCATCTAAAGCATTGCAGCAGGGTGTTTGGCCCACAGATAAAGAAACAATGGTAAATTGGTTCAATGCTACTGCAGAAGAAGATGGTTTCAAACCCGCAGATGCATCAAGTATTGAAGCCATAGTTGACGAAATTCTAGCAGAACGTGCTGATTTTATTGCAGAAAGAGGAATGGGGGCAATGGGGCCACTCATGGGAGTGATTCTCGGTCGATTAGGGAATGGCGCTGACGGAAAAGCAGTATCTGCAATTCTTAGACAGAAACTTACTGGAAATTAAATTAACTTGTTTTTCTGCCCAGAAACTCCATGATGAATAAATCCATGAGCATTTTATTTACGATTTTGATTTTTGCATCATCTGCATTTGCAGGATGCGTTAGAGAAGCTACGCCTTTGGAAGAAGATGAAGTCGGTGATTTGAGTGTGGTTGTAACACTGGATTTTGGGGAGAGAGGGAATGAAACTGCAAATCTCGAAGAGAGATTAACAAACGGTTCCATCACCTTTGAACCAGTAATGGTTTCCAACAACACTTCTGCATATCGAGTAATGGAAGCACTGCAACTCAGAGAAAATTTCTCTATTGACGTAACATATTATGTTGGCATGGGAGCCTACATCCATACAATTGATGGTGTTTCAGGTGCTTCCGACTATTCCACCTGGTGGGGATTCTATGAAAATGGAGAAATGGCATTAGTTGGTGCATCTAGTATGATGATTACCAATAATACGAATATCAGTTGGAT
>Ga0208277_1002611_pt1 | contig 10142 bp, 7 predicted proteins | sample ETNtaG_5_FD_185782 | JGI IMG/M metagenome (GOLD analysis project Ga0208277, IMG submission 185782) | Marine microbial and viral communities from oxygen minimum zone, Eastern Pacific Ocean - ETNP201406SV205 (SPAdes) (version 2) | ecosystem: Environmental > Aquatic > Marine > Oceanic ...
CTTTAATCTGCGGTACATTGATGCTGGTTTACGTGCCATAGTATGCCTCCAAGCATTCCTGCGAATGATGTTCCCTTTATCATCCCTCCGCAAGCCGGCTATTCCTAAAAATTAGGAATTTAGTATTTAGAATCTATAATAGTGAAAGGCTTGATGTGCTATATCATCCACGAAGTAACATGGCGAAGGTCTGGAATAAGATACTGAAACAGGAGTCTGAACACCAGTGGCTTGCCATAGGAGCATTCTTTGTCTTCATAATTCTCGGTGCAGTGATGATAAAAGGAACTAGTTTTATCCCTGGAATAGATCTAATAGACAATGAAATTGGTGATGAGTTCAGAATCATGGAATCCACATACATTGACGAAAATGAAAATTACCTACTGACCTATAATCAAGGTGATTATGAGTTTATTTGGTCCAATAATGGAGATTCAACAACTGTAATTGGATCAGATTCAAACCATGATGCAAGTTCAATTGATTTTATCACTAAATTGTCAAACGATAGCATCATTATTCCTCAAGAAGGTTCATCAATGCTGCTAATACAAGACGGCAATATATACCCTTATGAGACAAATTACGGAGATGACTTTTTCTCCATAATACATATTGTGCAAAATCAGCAACAAAGCAATGATAATCTTCTGATGCTAACAACTGAAGCAGATGGGAAATATGGTTTTCGCGGCCTCAATTCTAGTGGTATAACAAGTTCACCTACCCCAGATAATCAAAATGTAGAATGGCAAAAAGTAGCGAGTATTAACGACCAACTATGGATTGCAACCGGAATTTATGTCCCCTCACCAAGTATTGGAGAAGATAGTCCCGCAACACCTTCAATCCGTCCTGTTTATGCTTCTATTATTTGGAGTGGCGGATATACAGCGCCAATGATTAGTTACCTAGCCCCGATAGACACTAAAGAAGTCGGAGAATACCATTCGATAATTCATTACAACCATGATGAAGTTATAATTGCAGGCACTCACAAGACAATCCGGTTTAATCATGTAACTAACTCGGCAGAAAAAATAGACTTTGCTAGTGTTGCTGGAATTAGTGATGAATGTAATAGTGCGTGGTTGTTTAATGGCATGGATTCACGTTCTGTGCTTAGACTTTCAGAAGACAACCACGAGATCATGAAGTTACCACATAAACTACCCTTAACAGTAGAATCAAGTGGATTTGATGGTGATACAATATACCTACATGGAACTGATAATTCAGGGAACTCTAAAGTTTTAACATTTGATACTACAGCAGTAGGCTCTATAGAATCTGGAAGAGGTTTTTTGAATCTCTCATTCATAATAGTGTCATTGATAATTTTTTCAGTTATGGCTGTCAATGTATACGATAGATTTCGTCAATAGAGCATAAACAAACTGCTATTTCAAAAAAAATAGTTTGACAACCTTCATTTGCTGTGGTCAATGACGACTAAATCCTGCGGTGTGAGGTGAGTCTATTGTCGAAGAGAACTATGATGCACCAATTTATGGAAATAAAAGAAAATCATCCAGATACTATTCTGTTTTTTAGGATGGGAGATTTTTATGAATTATTTCATAAAGATGCAGAAGTAGCATCTCCTGTTCTTGGTTTAACTCTTACATCTAGGGATAAGAAATCTGATAATCCAATACCAATGGCTGGTTTTCCATGGCATGCACTAGAGGATAATCTTAGAATTATGCTAAAATCTGGCTTCAAGGTAACCGTAGCCGAACAAGAACAAGAATTGAGAGAAGGTGCTAAATTACTGGAAAGAGTCGTGACAAGAGTCTATACCCCAGGTAGCCTGTATGAAGAATCACTATTGTCAACCAATGAAAGAAGTGTCTTAGCTGCTATTGTTACGGAAAAGTCATCTCTTAGCATGGCCATTATCGATTCATCTACAGGCGAATCATGGGCCTCCACATGGAAAGGTCAAGATAAATTTTCTAATCTAGAGGATGAATTACTTAGGTGGACTCCTGCAGAGATTATTGTATCCCCAAAAGATGCTTCTAATAATGAACTTATCAGCATATTTTCTAATCTCGATGACTGTGTGATATCACAACATTCAGTAAGTAAGAAACGCAGAATATCTCGCTTAGAATCAATATTAGAGGTCTCAGATTTAGGACACCTCGATTTAGATAATTCACCGTTATCAATAGAAGCAGCAGGGTTTGCTGCAGACTATCTTGCCGTAGTTCACTTGAAAAATGAAATACCAATAAGAGATATTCAGATAATGGATGAAACGGGACATTTAGTGGTCGATCAAACTACTTTGAGGAACTTAGAGATTACCTCGACTTTAGCCGGGGAGTATGATGGAAGTCTAATATCCAGCATGAATTACTGTCGCACGGCAATGGGTCGGAGATTACTAAAAACATGGTTACTCAGACCATTGTATCAAATTGAGGCAATTGAATTACGCCATAATGCAGTTAAATCATTGAAATCTTCATCAAAGAGATTGGACCAGATTAGAGCGGCACTAAACGGACTTAGAGACTTAGAAAGATTAGCGACTCAATTAGCGTACAATAAGAGCAATGCAAGAGATTTGCAAGCAACTGCTCTTGCATTGGAAAGAATGCCGGCAATTGTTGGATTGTGCTGCCAAGTAGAAGATCAATTGCTTCATCACCTAAGTGATGACTTAGCTTCATTAAGTGAGATGGCAGAAGACATCATGAGGACAATTGTTGATGAGCCACCATTTGGACTCAGAGATGGGGCGATAATAAGAACTGGGGTAGATAAGAATCTTGACGAGTTAAAATTAAAATCAGCTGAGGGGCATACTTGGTTTCGTGAATTAGAATCCAAATTGAAGAAAGATTTAGAAATACCATCACTAAAGATTCGTAATAACCGTCAAATTGGATGGTTCATAGAAGTTACTAACTCAAATTTATCGAAGGTACCAGAGATATGGATTAGGAAACAACAAATGACTAATGGTTCAAGATATACCACTCAGGAGATAATCGAAAGAGACGATTTATTATTGACTGCTGATTCAAAAATAAAGAACTTGGAATATCAATTATTTCAATCGCTTAGGGATCGTTGTAGAAATAATGCTAATACACTAGCAAAGATTGCTGGAAAGGTTGCTGCGATAGACGTTCTGCAATGTTTTGCAACTGTTGCTAGAAAGCGAAATTGGATTAAACCTGAAATTGTTGAATCTGACAATTTTACCGTAAAGCAATCTAGGCACCCTGTTTTAGAACAAAATTCTGGCTTTGTTCCTAATGATATAAAAATGGATAATAAGAAAAAGTTCTTGTTGATTACTGGACCAAACATGGGTGGTAAATCTACCTATTTGCGATCCGCAGCATTACTTGCAATACTTGGTCAGTCAGGGAGTTTTGTCCCAGCCCAAGGTGCTAGAATAGGCTTAGTTGATCGAATATTTACCAGAGTCGGGGCAAGCGATGACCTTAGAAGAGGCAGATCAACATTTATGATGGAAATGATAGAAGTAGCCCATATATTGAGAAAGGCCACCAATAAATCTCTTGTTTTACTCGATGAGATAGGTAGAGGTACTTCCACTTTTGATGGATTATCAATCGCCTGGGCGGTAACTGAGGACATCTGTCGAAGAATTAAATGTCGAACTCTATTTGCCACTCATTATCATCAATTGATAGGTTTGGAAAATGACGTTGAGATATTGAAGAATATTCACGTGCAAGTTTCTTATGTTGACGGAAAATTGAAATTCCTTCATACCGTTGCTGATGGATCTTGTGACGATTCATATGGTATTCAAGTAGCAGCCCTTGCAGGTCTGCCAAGAGGAGTTGTTGAAAGGGCAACGGACCTATTGCAGTTTCTAGAAAAACAAGCTTATGGAGCAAAGGCAGGAGATTCATCATCACCTGGAGTTAGAGATATCGGACAGAGTAGTTTGATGAGTTATTTTGCTGCAGCATCAATGGTTAAGGAAGAAAATAATCAATTATCTAATAGCCATTTAGAATCAAAGTTAGTAGAATTTTTAGAGCATTTAGACATTGATGAAATGTCACCTAAGGAAGCGATGAATGCATTGTATGAAGCTAAGAATATTTTGGGAGGAATTTAGTAATGGCCAATAGAATTCAACAATTAGATGATGAAACAATTGGACATATTGCTGCTGGGGAAGTAGTAGAAAGACCCGCCCAGGTAGTAAAAGAATTAATTGAAAATAGTTTAGATGCTAACGCCAGTCAAATTACTATTACCATTGAAAATGGTGGTTTTGATTTAATCATGATTGATGATAATGGACATGGCATCAATAGAGAAGATATACCTCTCTCGGTCGACCGTCATGCGACCTCAAAACTGAGCAATTTTTCTGACTTAAATGAAATTTACACTTTAGGATTCCGTGGTGAAGCATTAGCAAGTATTGGAATGGTCTCATTGTTAACTGTAGCAAGCCGTATCGAAGGGGAAAATGGAAACAGCATTACTGTATCATTTGGTAAAAAGAACAGTATTGAACAATGCGGAATGTCTTATGGCACCACAATATCAGTAAGGGATTTGTTCAAAAATACGCCCGCAAGATTGTCATTCCAAAGACGACCTGCCACCGAAGGTGCCAAGATAGTTGATGTTATTGTCTCGCACGCTATTTCTAATAATGAAGTAGGTTTCAAATTAATATCTGACGAAAAAACCATACTCAATGTTCCAAAATCCGAAAATTTAGCAGATCGGCTTTATGACATATTAGGAGGACAAGCCTCGGAACTAATTGAACTAGAAGCGCCTAAGCAGGATTCTGAAGCACCAGGTAAAGAAAAATGGTCTGGATGGATTAGTACGCCAGATATTACTAGAGGTAAAGGAGATGAAGTTTACATTTTGATTAATGATCGTCCAGTAGCCTCTGGCCCATTCCATCAATCAATTCGGCGAGGATATAAAACAAGGCTGATGCAAGGACGTCATCCAATCGCTGTGCTTTCTTTAGAAATACCAGCTGGAGAGGTTGATGTCAACGTACACCCAACAAAACGAGAAGTTAGGTTGAAACACTCATGGAGAGTTCTTGAACGACTTGAGAGGGCTATTGCAAACACTCTAGAACAAGTAGCCACTGAACCTGATAATGATGGTTCAATCATCGGATTAGCGTCACTTAATCGTGATGTTAATCCTATTCAAGAATCTCTTTTACCCACCCAAAACGGTCCAGAATTAACCAACTCTAGTCAAAACCCTAACCCGACAAAAAATGAATCTGATAATTCTGTACCAGCTTGGGCTATTGCTGCTGGAGTCCAGTTAAATTTAGGTGGCAGTCAGGTTGAAAAAACAAAATCTGTCGACAAACCAAGACCCATGTCAACATCAGAAATACCACAAGAAACACTTCCGGGATTAGATAGTAATCCCATATCACCTGCCTTATCAAGCGCAGAAAGAGACTTACATCGCCATGCTAAGAATGCAAAATCTGTTTCCCCAAACGATGAATTGTCTTTAGAATCAGAAATCAACATAATGGGTAAAATGGAACCTTTAGCTCAATTTGCAGATTCTTATATTATCGTTCAGGCAGAAGAAGAATTACTCCTCATAGACCAACATGCATTACATGAGAGAGTAAGATATGAACGTTTGAAAAATATCAAAAACAATTGGGACGCTCAAAAACTCATCTCCCCGTTGGTCATTGAGGCGACTAAAGTACAAATTGCGGTAGCAAATTCCTCTATAGAAAAGTTGCTTGAATTAGGATTTGAAATAATTACTGACGATAATAAAATTTCCCTGCTATCTCATCCTATGCTATTAGATGGAAAAGACATAGAACCATTATTCAAAGATTTATTACAAGATTTATCCGATGATGGATCACCACTTTCAACTCTAGAGAAAATCCAAGACCACGTTGCATTCATGAAATCTTGTCGCGGCGCTGTGAAGGCAAATGAAAAATTGAGTTTGTCTGAAATGCGACGATTGATTGATGACATGAGAAGGATACCAAATCCTTGGGCTTGTGTTCATGGCAGGCCAACTGCATTGCGTATTAACATTGATTCATTGGACCATCATTTTGGCCGCCATGGCTAAATTATTCAACTATCCCTAGCCTATCTAGAAACATAGGATCGGCGATATTATGCAATCCTCTGCCGATTACTTCACCACCAAATTTTGTCATTAACGCAACTGCAGTCATGAAAATTCTATGATCATTATGTGATGATATAGCGACTGTGGGTTTTATCGGAACCTGGCCACCAGGGATTGTCATAATGTCTCCATCATAAGAAGCACTGAGGCCAAAATCTTCCATTAAGGAAATAGTCTTAGAAATTCTATTACTTTCTTTGTATATCGTATGCCCTATGCCTGATAGAGAACCACCTGAAGAGATTGCGAGTATTATAGAAAGAGGAGTAATTAAATCATTACAATCTGTTAAATCATAATTTGCTATGCTACCATTAGAATAAGAATGTATTTCATTACCTTGCCACACTATACCAAGATTATTGGAATTCTGTTTTAGTATTTCATTGCCTAAACAATCTTCTTCCCTGGGCCAATGGAATAATTTAATTTTGTTGTGATGAAGTTTTGATAACAATATTGCAAAACTTGCCATCGATGAATCGCCCGGAACCAATACCTCTTTTGGAGTTTTTACTTGCCAGTTAGCTAAATGATATTGTCCTTCAATTCGCTTAATTTCAGCTCCAAATTCATTGCATAAACGCAAAGTTAGGTTATGGTGTCTGTTAGATACTGTTGATTTACTTGGTGACAATATAACTTTTTGACCCAATAACGAACTTGCTAATAGCCAGGCTGTCAAAGGTTGACTAGACTTAGTTAGATCTAGGTTAATTTTCGAGATGAATGATTCATCTGCAAACCAGGGGCCGGTAATTTTTACTGGAAGATGATTATTAGTAGTCTCTATTATTGACACTCCTGCTGATTTTAGTGAATCTTTGAGCGCCGAATTTTCCCTCATGGAAAGTGATTGGTCACCATCAAGAATGACGGTTTGAGTCATGGTTGCTATCATTGCCATCAAAATCCTCATTGCTGTACCAGAATTACCACAATTGACGGTTGGTTGAGTTAAACTAAAACCTTTATTTCCCACGCCAGATACAATCCAATTATTTTCATTATCTCTCATAATATCTACGCCCAGTGAACCAAGACAATCAATCATAGAGATAGTATCTAGGCCAATTGCTTGATTCACTTTAATAATTGTTGAGCCACTGCCCAAGGATGCCAGTGCTAATAATCTAATCATATGACTTTTAGAAGGAGGTAGGGCAAATTCTATAGATTCTAGATTGATCTTAGGGATTTCAATTATTTCGCTAAAATCGGTAGATTTCAAGCCCCTAGAAACTTTTTCCACAACCATCCGAGGAACTCATCAAACATCAATGCTTGTAAGATAATTGAATAACCTCAATCTACTAGTTTGCAATATGACCGACGATGGTTTAGGAAGACCTCTCCAAGATCTTCGCATCTCGGTGACTGATCGTTGTAACTTTAGGTGTGATTATTGTATGCCTATAGAAAAATACGGACATAATCATAATTTTTTACCTAAATCTGATATCTTATCTTTTGAAGAGATAACAATAATTGTTGAGTCTATGTTGAAACTAGGTCTAAAGAAAGTTAGAATTACCGGTGGAGAACCTTTGCTAAGGAAGGATATATGCACCCTTATTTCTATGATAAGAAACTTAGATGAAGATCTTGATATAGCAATGACCACAAATGGGACTTTACTTGGTAAATATGCCAATAAATTATTTGATGCTGGGCTCAATCGAGTCACTGTAAGCCTAGATGCTATTGAAACTGAGTTATTCAAAGAACTTTCAAGCTCCAATATAACTCCACAACACATACTCTCGGGAATTGAATCAGCCATCAATGCTGGTTTGCCAGTCAAAGTAAATACTGTAATTATAAGAAATTACAATGAAGACCAAATAATTCCATTAGTAACAAACTTTCAAGCAATGAATATTCCAATTAGGTTCATTGAATACATGGACGTTGGAGGTACCAAGAATTGGAATTATGAACAAGTAGTTACTGGTCAAGAAATTAGAGATATTATCATCTCACATTTTGGCACTGTGAGCGCCAATGAACCAGATTATTATGGAGAGGTGTCTAATTATTGGCAATTAAACGACGGCTATATCATCGGATTTATAGAATCTGTATCTAAACCGTTTTGTTCATCTTGCACAAGAGCAAGAATCTCAGCAAATGGTAATATGTACACTTGTCTATTTGCCCATAAGGGTAATGACTTGAAATCTTTGTTTAACTTAAACGCAGACAAAGAAGATATTGGATTAGCTGTTAAAGCAATTTGGGAAAAACGGACAGACCGGTATTCGGAAATAAGAGGTAAATTGAGCCACAATTTAATGCCTGTTGAAATGCATTTCATTGGTGGTTAATCTTCAATAATTGTAAGCCCTATATCGAATAGCAAAGTATTGGAACTTTGGTCTATAAGTTTGAATCCCCATGTACCATCCTTTGAACCAATCGTTTCTGAATCTATTACAAAGTAATCTCCTTGAGTAACAGAATAACCAGCATCTCTATCGTGGAATGAAATATTAGAACCGATAACGCCATAAACATCAGAATCATCGACAAAGCCATTGTACTGATTTCCATTGGGATCATCAGAAGAGTAGATTTGGTATTCTAATCTTGCTGGGTCTAATGCCTGGTCTAAACTTGTAATCCTAACTACATGAAATCCATTATCTAAGCCCTTCACACTGACTGTCATTTCAGGTTCCGATTTTTCAACAGAAGTTAAAGCACTTTGCATCATGATAAAAACCATGCTAGATAACATCACTGTTATCGCTAACAACAAGACTGTTGCAATAACTGGGCTGACTGCTTCATCCTCATCACAGATGTCAGTCACCATGTAACCTCCTACACATCATCTAACTTGAATCAACCGGCCAGAATAGTCATTTGCAAGTCGAATTACCAACTTATTAGTATTCTACAATTTCCTAGTTGTAGAATATTCTGCTACGGTTTTAAGTAGCGATTTAGCGCTAGATTCAGGGAATATTTCTAGATACCTAAGTGCTCTATCAAAATGATTACGAATCAATATCTTAGTGTAATTAAAACTATCCGATTTGGTTAATAATTCGATTAATTCATCAAATAAAGAATCATCAAAATTGTTGATAATATCTGCCAACCTTTCTCTATCCTTTCCATGTGATAGAGTTAATGAATGGATTAATGGCAAAGTCATCTTACCTTCCAAAACATCACAACCCCTCGGCTTGCCCATCATCTCATCGCCAATCAAGTCCAACAAATCATCAACTAATTGGTAGGCTATACCAATTTCAACTCCAAATTCCTCAAGGGCGTCTAATTCCTCTTCTGTTGCTTTGGCAACAACTCCTGCACTTCTACAACCAGATGAAAATGGACCTGCTGTTTTGCCCTTTACTATGCTGATATAGTCTTCTGGTGATGTTTTGAGATTCTGAATATGGTCGATTTGGGAGAATTCTGATACTGCTATACTCGAACAGCAGTTTGCGATATTTGTCACAATATCTTGATTATATTGTCCCCCTAAAGCATATCCTTGAACAAATAACCAATCACCTGCAATTATAGCTTTAGACAATCCTGCTGTCTCATGGATTGTAGGAACTCCTCGCCTGTGAGTTGCACCATCATTGATATCGTCATGAACAAGAGTTGCAGTATGAAGGAATTCAAAGGCCATAGCAAGCGGCATGATTTCACTTAAATCATCCCCTCCTGCAATTTGGTATGATAAGCACATCATTATTGGACGCAAGCGTTTTCCTCCAGCTAGCAATACCTTGCCAGATAATTCAACAACTTCACCGGAGTCTATTCTTGATGCTATCATCTCTTCTAAAGATTCATCTATTTTTTGACGTAGAGAATCTAGACTAGCTTCAACACCTTGGTGAACTTGCGTCATGTTACACCCACATAGGGTGCCCTTCTTAACCAATGGTCTACGCCCATAGGGTGTTCGGAGTGATCTGAGCCGAGGTGAAATGATGGAGGAA
>Ga0208277_1002613_pt1 | contig 10141 bp, 12 predicted proteins | sample ETNtaG_5_FD_185782 | JGI IMG/M metagenome (GOLD analysis project Ga0208277, IMG submission 185782) | Marine microbial and viral communities from oxygen minimum zone, Eastern Pacific Ocean - ETNP201406SV205 (SPAdes) (version 2) | ecosystem: Environmental > Aquatic > Marine > Oceanic ...
GGAATATAGAAGAGGACCAGCAGTAGATATACTTGATGAGTATAATAAAAAAAACTCACATAAAATGAACCCTATCCCCACGTTTAAGTTATGAAAATAGGATTAATAGGTGCAGGTAGACTTGGACTTTGTTTTGCACTTCTTTTAGAAAGGGCAGGTTATACTGTTGTCGCATCAGATATTCGTGAAGATTATGTAAAAGGTCTTAATGAAAAAAGAATTGATACTAATGAACCAGATGTTCAAGGACTTCTTTCTGGTTCTAGTAATATTACATTCACGACAAATAATTGGGATATAATAGAACAGTGTGATCTCATCTATACTTTTGTTGCTACTCCTTCTACTAGAGATGGAGATTATGATGTTAGTGCTATAGAAAAGGTAGTTCAAGACTTTACTACTTCTTCATCAAAACTTAGTGGTAAGTCACTTGTGATTGGATGTACTACTAATCCTGGTGATTGTGATAGGTTCCAAGATGATCTTTCATACTTTGGAATGGATGTTTATTATAATCCAGAGTTTATTGCTCAAGGAACTATTATTAAAGATTTAATCAATGCTGATATGGTTTTGATTGGTGGTGAAGGACATCATACATCTGAAATAGAAAAAATTTATTATGGTATTCAAGGACCAAAGAAGGAACCATCTATACATTATATGAGTCTCAAGGCTGGTGAGATAGTTAAAATTGCTATTAATACTTTCTTGACAACTAAGATCAGTTATGCAAATCTTCTTGGTGAAGTTCTTATTCGTTCAGGATTATCTGATGAAGTTGATTCTGTATTGAATGCAATAGGTACTGATACTAGAGTAGGTAAGAATTATTTGACATTCGGTTTTGGATTTGGTGGTCCATGTTTACCAAGAGATAATCGTGCTTTTGCATCTCATACTAAGAAAGTAGGAATTGAATTTAATATAGGTGAGACTACGGATAATTTTAATGATGCTCATTCCAAATTTATGGTAGATTATTTTATTGAAAGGAATAAGGATAACCTTCCATTTTGTTTCAAGTATCTAACTTATAAGAAAGGAACAGATATTCTTGAAGAGAGTCAACAGTATCGTTTATGTTTAGATCTTTTAGATAAAGGATATGAAGTTTATTGTATAGATGACTTGTGTAAAGAACAGTGTGATGATAGAATTAAGTTTATTGCTGCACCTATGAAAGAAGTTTATTGGATTGACTTATGATTGGATACAACAGATTAGGATCTAATGGTCGTCTGGGAAACCAGATGTTTCAGTATGCAGCACTTAGAGGAATTGCTGCTAAGAATGGATATGGTTGGAAGATTCCTCCAGAGAGTTATCAACATAAAGATAACTATGGATTGTTTGAGACATTTGAAATGTCAAATGTGAAATCAGATAATCTTGGTTTTGTTGGTGGTAGTAATGTTCAGGAGAATGACCATTGTTTTTCTTCTGATTTTTTTACTGAGTGTCCTGATGATTCTAACTTAGAAGGTTATTTTCAAACAGAAAAATACTTTGAACATATCTCCGATGAAATTCGTGATGACTTTAGGTTTAAGAAAGGTTATATAGAACCATGTAAAGAGTATATTGATTCATTAGATCGTCCTCCAATCTTTCTTCATGTTCGTCAATCGGATAATATAGGAAGGGAACAATATCATCCCATACTTCCAATATCATTCTTTGATGAATGCTTGAATGAATTTCCTGATGATACACCATGTTTTGTATTCACAGATGATTTGAATTGGTGTAAGTCTCAGAAGTATTTTGATCAAGATAGATTCTTGTTTAATGATAATGCTGAGAGATATTCATATAAGACTGTAGATGGATTGGGTCAACCACAGAATACTTTACTTCCTCAAGTTGACTTATGCTTGATGACTTTATGTTCTGGTGCTATAATAGCAAATAGTTCTTTCTCATGGTGGGGTGCTTGGTTGCAGAATGATCGTGGAAAGATTATTGCTCCCAATCCTGTTAAATGGTTTGGTTCAGCAATGACACATTTAGATACGTCAGACATAGTTCCTGACCGTTGGTTAATCAAAGATTGGAGTAAGTAATGCCTATTTCGTTTAATAGACTTGGTAATGATGGTCGTTTGGGAAACCAAATGTTTCAGTATGCGTTTCTTAGAGGAGTTGCTAAGAATCGTGAATTTGATTGGATGATTCCTGGTGATGATGAATATAGTCGTCATAACTATGGATTGTTTGATTGCTTTGAAATGTCAGGTGTCAAACCAGAGAACATTGGTAAGACACCAAATCGTACTGTAGAGTGTTTTGATACATTATTCCAAGAGAATATTTTTAATGAGTGTACAAAGACTACAGATTTTCTTGGAACATTTCAGACAGAAAAATATTTTGAAAATGCTAGAGATGAAGTTCGTAAAGATTATACTTTTAAGAAAGGTTATTTGGAACCGTGTCAGGAATTTGTTGATTCATTAGGTGGTAGAGATAATTGTATCTTCCTTCATATTCGTAGGGGTAATCCTAATTTGAATGAGAATGGATTTATGTGGTCTTATCAACTTCTTCAAGATTCACATCCACTATGTAAACCTGAATATTATCTTGAGGCATTAAAGCAATTCCCTGAAGATAAGAATGTAATAGTTGTATCTGATTTAATTGATTGGTGCAAACGTCAGGAGTGGTTACAGGGAGATAGATTTCATTTCTCAGATTCTTCTCATGATGTATTTGCTGATGGTGCTAGTATTCCATATGTTGATCTATGTTTGATGTCCTTATGTGGTGGTGCAGTTATTGCTAATTCATCTTTATCTTGGTGGGGAGCATGGTTGCAAAATGATGCTGGTAAAGTTATTGCTCCTGATCCTTGGTATGGTTCAAAGAACTCACACTTGGATACTTCAGATCTTATTCCTGAAAGATGGACTAAACTCTATAATGACCCAACACCCATCCCTCCAGAAGTATGAATTTAACATTTTTAATTCCAGTAAAACTTGAATCAAAGGATCGAGTAAGAAACTTAACTACGGTATTGACTTATTTGTTAACTAAGTTTGATGCTAAGATTTCAATACAAGAATGCGATAAAGAAAGTAATTTTTCTAAACTTATAATGCCATACCTTATTGAAAGGTTTGGCATTCTTTCTCATAGGTTACAGTATACTTTTGAGGAACAAAAGACCTCATTTTTCCATAAAACTAGAATACTGAATGACCTATTACAAAGGTCGGAAACTGAAATTGTATGTAATTACGATACTGATGTTCTTTTGCCAGAGACGAGTTATACTCTTGCATATGAGATGATCAAAAGAGGTCAGTGTGATGCTGTATATCCTTATGGTTGTGGTGTATATCAGAAAGCAGTTACCTATCCAAATGAAGTATTTGAAGGGTTTATTAATTCCGATATGAACCTCGAACAGTTCGATAAATATATCAACCTGAGTAATTCAACTATTGGTTGGTGTCAGTTTATCCGTAGGGAGAATTATATTCATTCATATATGATGAATGAAAATTTTCAAGCATGGGGTCCAGAAGACTGTGAATTATATTACAGACTAAATGTTCTGGGGAACAGAGTAGGTAGAGTAGACGATTATGTTTATCATTTAGAACATGCTCGTTCAACCGATTCATGGTTTTCTAATCCTATGTGGCAGCAGAATACTCAATTATGGAATTGGATTAGAACTCAATCAAAAGAGACTATTTCAAATTATTATGAAAGTCAAGATTATGTCAAACGGAGGTTGAGTAGTGCAGAAGTTCGTTGATAGAGCATTGCATGGTAAATTAGATTCTGATCGTCATCTTATATCAATCTATGCTATGGCACTTGCTTCTAGAGGCAAGACTTATGTTGAGTTAGGAGTGCGTGAAGGTCATACTACTGAACCTTTATATGAAGCAGCAAAAGCAAATGGTGGACATTTATGGTCTGTAGATCTTAATATTCCATCAGAGTATAAACCAGATAATGGTCATTATACTTTTACTCAAAGTGATAGTATAAAATTTCTTGAGCAATGGGATAGAGGTAAAAAGATTGATGTTGCCTTTGTAGATGATTGGCATTCATATGAACATGTTAAGAGACAATTAGAATTACTTGACGAATTGGTAGGTCCTAGTAGTATAATACTATTACATGATTTAATGTATGGTAATACAGAACCTTTTTATCATACAGATCTTTCACACCATGAAGGTCAATGGGCATCAGGAGGCCCGTATCGTGCTGTTGCAGAATTGAATCCTCAGTTCTGGGAATGGTCAACACTACCTTGGAATAATGGATTAACTATTCTAAGGAAGAAATATAGCAATAGGTATCACACAAAATGATTGGATTTAATAACCTTGGTAACATGGGAAGACTGGGAAACCAGATGTTTGAGTATGCTTCTTTGAGAGGTATTGCTGCTAATAAGGGATATGATTGGTGTATTCCACCCTTCCATAAAAAAGGTATTGAGAATTATAGTCTTGATAGAGCATTTACATTACCTTCTGTTCAAGATAAAAATTTATTAGTTCTTGATCAAGGTCATGCACCAATGGTAGCAGAAAGACAATATCATTTTGATAAAGAGTTATTTGAGTTATGTCCAGACAATGTAAGTTTGAATGGATTCTTTCAAACAGAAAAATATTTTAAAAATATTGAAGGTGAGATAAGAAAGGAATTTACATTCCATGATGATATTATAGAACCATGTCAGGAGATGATTAACTCTTTAGATTCTGCTCCTATCTTTTTACATATTCGTAGAGGAGATCCTAACCTAACAGATCCTCGTGGATTTAAATGGTCATACACTGAATGTTCTGATCAACATCCACCACAACCTCTTGAGTATTATGAAAAGGCATTAAAGGAATTTCCTGAAGATGTTCCAGTTGTTATATGTTCAGATTCTCCTGAGTGGGTACAGGAACAGGAAATGTTTAATCCAGATAGATTTATTATTTCTATTCCAGAAGACAAGTATGATGATGGATCGTATGAACCTTTTATTGATCTATGCTTGATGTCTTTATGTTCTGGTGCTATAATTGCTAATAGTTCTATGAGTTGGTGGGGTGCATGGTTACAAGGAGGCAGAGGTAAAGTGGTTGCACCTAAAATGTGGTTTGGACCTGCCTATCCAGATAACGATACCAAAGACTTATACGCAGAAGGTTGGATTACATTATGAAGAGAGATCTAAAGGATTGTACTTTTATTATTCCTATTCGTATTGAATCAACTGATAGATTGCGGAATGTAATTACTGTATTGTGTTACATTGCTTCTAACTTTGATACCAATATAATAGTAAAGGAAGTAGATACTGATTCTAAATTTGAAGAGAAAGCATTACCACAAATTAAACAGTATTGTGGTGATGTTAGTTGCATTCAACATATCTTTGAAAAGTCAGAAGATCCTTTATTTTTAAGGGAGAAGATTTTAAATGAGATGTTGGCATTAACTAAAACTAAGGTTGTAGTTAATTATGATTGTGATGTTATATTCCCATTAGAAGTTTATGAGGAAGCATGTAGAAGGATTGTAGAAGACGAAAGTGATATGATCTATCCTTATGGGGAAGGTCCTTGGCAATATAGAGTTAGAGCAACGGATGAAGTTGTTTCTAATTTCTTGAATAACGAATGTGATTTAAAAATACTACAGGATGTCTCTTGGGTAGATAATGCAGGAGCAGGTTGGGTTCAGTTCTTAAGTAGAGATGTATATTTTAAAGGTGGGATGGAGAATGAAAACTTCATGGGATCTGCACCTGATGATTATGAAAGAGAGAATAGGTTTAAAACTTTAGGTTATAGAGTACATAGAATTGATGAATTTATTTGTCATCTAGAACATTCTAGAGGAATGAACTCTTACCCTCAGTCAATGAGTCAACATCCATATTGGGATCACAATTGGAAGTTGTGGGAATATCTAGAGAAATGTACTAAGGAAGAATTGGAAGAGTATTACTCTAAGCAATCTTATTTGGAAAAGTATAAGTAATGTATATTGCATCATGTCCTTTGAGAGTCTCCTTGTTTGGAGGTTCTACAGATAATCCATATTTTGTTGATAGGTATGGTAGAGGTTCTGTAATTAGTTTTACTTCCAATTTAAAAACTTATATAACTCTTCATGAAGATAAGTTGGGTTATAATGTTGAGGGTGGTAAGTATATCATCAATTATTCTAGAAGAGAAGAGACTGATCGTATAAGTGATATTCAGAATGAACTTGTACGAATTGTACTTAGTTACTTTGGATCACTTCCAATAAATGTTTCAATGACAAGTGATGCATATTCGCAGGGTAGTGGATTAGCATCATCTTCTGCATATATTATTAGTTTGATTAAAGCATTGTCTATGCACAATGATATGGATATGACTGATATTGAGATCTGTCAACTAGCACATCAACTTGAATTAGAAATGAATCCTTATTGCGGATACCAAGATCCATATGGATGTGGTATTGGTGGATTTAAAAGAATTGATTTTGAGAAGGGTGGTAAGATAAGATATGACTTTTTATCTACGGATATATTCAGACATTATGATATGCATTTGGTATTTACTGGAGTGACAAGAAACTCTAAGACTGTATTGAAATCTGTTACTGATAATCTTGAGAAAGTAAAACCACTTTTAGAAACTGCAGATGAAGCATATGAGAATCTTTTAAATCAAGAGTATGATAAGTTTTTATATTTGTTAGGTAAGAGTTGGCATCAGAAAAAACAAACTTCTTCTGCGATTGCAGAGAATGAAACTATTCGTGAGATAGATGCTGTGTTAGAAATGAATGAAACAGTTTGTGCTCATAAATTATGTGGTGCTGGTAATGGTGGATTCTTTCTTACCTTTTCTGAAAAGGACACCTTGAAAATTCCTTTTGAATCTGTTAGAATAGGTGTTGAAACAAATGGTGTCTACGGACGTATTGTATGAATCCATTTACTGAGTACATTGAAACCCTCCAAGAAGCAAATATGGAGGTTGAATTTTTTAAATTTCAAGAAGCATTTCGATCTCATAAAAGAATTATCATTCTAGGAAATGGTGGTAGCAACTCTGTTGCTTCTCATATATCTCAGGATTATATGAAGTTCCACAATAAGAAAGTTTCTATTCTTTCTGATCCTTCTATGATCACTATGCTTACTAATGACTTTGGTTATGATTGGGCATATCAAAAATTCTTAGAGTATTATGTTGAGGAAGATACACTAGTAATCATTATGAGTTCTGGTGGTGAATCTGATAATATGATTAACTGTATGAATTGGTGCGAAGAGAATAAAGTTTCTTATGGTGTATTGACTGGATTTAGTCCTGAGAATACTATAAAGAATCAAGCAAAGAGTGCATTATGGAACTATCATATTTGGAGTACTGAATATGGTGTGGTAGAATGTGTACACCAAATATTCTTACATGGAGTGATATGAAGTATTGTTTTGATTTAGATGGGACTATCTGTGATACTCCATTAAGACCTTCCGATTTAAAACCAGGATATTTGGAAGCAACTCCTTTTCCATTTATGGTAGAACAAGTAAATCGTTTGTTTAGTGAAGGTCATAAGATTATAATTATGACAGCAAGGGGAAGAGGATCGGGTATTGATTGGACACAGTTGACAATAAAACAATTGGATATGTGGGGTGTCAGGTATCATGAACTTGAACCTATGTTCCACAAACCAACTGCTGATATTTTTATTGATGATAAAGGTATTAATGTAGAAGAGTGGAAGAAAACTGTACCACCTAAGAAGGGTATTATTGCAGGAGCATTTGATCTTATACATCCAGGTTATATTGGAATGTTTAAGGATGCCAAAGAACATTGTAATCATCTTACAGTAGCACTTCATGAGGATCCTTCAATGGCAAGACCTCACAAATTAAAACCAGTGCAAACTGTAGATGAACGTAGAGAGATATTACTTGCTCTCAGATATGTTGATGATGTAGTAGTATATCAAGCAGAGGAAACATTTTTATCTTATTTGAAGGATTATGAGATTCGTTTTTTGGGTACAGATTATGTCGATGGTAGCTATACTGGTAAAGATATACCAATTGATATCGTCTGGTTGAATAGAGATCATGATTATTCTGTTTCAAGATTGAAAAAAATAATTCATGGATCTGTTGAAGATCATATGGAAAAAATGGAGAAGATATTATGACTAAACCATTATCATTAGTAACAGGTGCAGCAGGATTTATAGGATCTAATCTTGTAGATTATTTGTTAAAGCAAGGACACTCAGTTGTTTGTGTTGATAATGAAAGTGCCAACAATGAAAAGTTTCATTGGAGTGATAAGACTATTAATGTTTCTGGAGATATAACTGACTATAAGTTTATGAAGAATGTGTTCACTCATGTGGAATATGTTTTTCATTTGGCAGCAGAGTCACGATTGCAATCAGCAATACAGAATCCCATACAAGCAGTTCAAAAGAATTGCGTAGGGACAACTGTTATGCTACAATGTGCAAGAGAGGTAGGAGTCAAACGGTTTGTTTATTCTTCTACCTCTTCAGGGTATGGGAACAATCCATATCCAAATGTAGAGACTCAACCTGATGATTGTCTGAATCCTTATTCTGCATCTAAGATTGCAGGTGAGAAGTTCTGTAAGATGTATACAGATCTTTATGGATTAGAGACAGTTGTTCTTCGTTATTTCAATGTATTTGGACATCGATCTCCTCAGAGGGGTCAGTATGCTCCTGTAATAGGAATTTTCCAGAGACAAAGAGATGCAGGTGAACCCCTTACAATCGTTGGTGATGGGTCACAGAGGAGGGACTTTGTTCATGTAGAGGACGTAGCAAGAGCAAATTATCTTGCTTCTCTTATGCCTCTTAAAGGACATGAAGGTGAAGTCTTTAATGTTGGTACTGGTAGTGCTTATTCTATTAAACAGATTGCTGATGCAATATCAGATGATCAAGTCTATATTGATAAGAGATCTGGTGAGATGGAGACTACCTTTGCAGACATAACTAAGATAGGTGAAGTCATTGGATGGAAACCTGAAATTGATGTAATTGATTGGATTCATGGACAAAAATAAAGCAGTATTCAAACTCAAAGGATTACCACCAATTTATTATATTAATTTGGATGGGGAACCACAAAGAAAAGTATACATGGAAGCCCAATTTAAGTATTGGGAAATAGAAAACTATGAAAGAATCTCTGCCTATGATGGTAGAGAGGATGATCTTAGTGATATTATTAAAGGAAGGTATCCAGAAGATATGACTTCTGGTGAGATAGGATGTACAACATCTCATCTTAAAGCGATTAAGCATTGGTATGAAACATCTGATTCTCCAGTTGCTCTAATTATGGAGGATGATGTTAATTTTGATACTGTAAAATCTTGGAGTTTTACTTGGAAAGATTTTTATGCAAGGATACCTTATGATTGGGATGTAGTTCAGATTGCTATTATTTGTACAGGAACATTATATGCAGTTCTTCATAAGAGATTTGTAAATGATTTCTCTACTGCATGTTATATGATCAATAGACATCATGCAGAAAAACTTTTAAAGTTTCATGTTCGTGGAGATAAGTATAAGATTGATAATGGATGCAAACCAAGAGCAGTTGCAGATGATTTAATCTATAACTCTGGTAATACATATTCCATTCCTTTATTCCTTTATAAACTTGAGATGGGTTCTTCTATTCATCCAGAGCATATTGAAATATTCCATAAGCAAAATCATGAGGGAATAAAGAACTTCTGGATACAGAATGGTGTAGATTTAAGTATTGATAAATTGATGGCATTTGATCCATATCTTGGAAGGATAACAGAGCAACCTCAACAACCTCCACAGGAAGGTTAAGGTGTGGTAAAATCGAATACATAATTATGCCACGTAAGCGGATCCAAATGAAAAGGCTTATCGGATTAAACATAGCAGTAGCGTTTGCTGCTGCTTTTGCAGTACTTGGTGCTGCTGGTTGTGCTCAAGCACGAACAAGACTCTCAGGAGCAGGTGCATCTTTCCCATCTAAAATATACAGTAGATGGTTCTCTGACTTTGCGAAGTCAGGAGGTCACAGAGTAAACTACCAAGCAATCGGTAGT
>Ga0208277_1002614_pt1 | contig 10132 bp, 7 predicted proteins | sample ETNtaG_5_FD_185782 | JGI IMG/M metagenome (GOLD analysis project Ga0208277, IMG submission 185782) | Marine microbial and viral communities from oxygen minimum zone, Eastern Pacific Ocean - ETNP201406SV205 (SPAdes) (version 2) | ecosystem: Environmental > Aquatic > Marine > Oceanic ...
CCAAGGCTCATCTGATCACATGGCATATCGTATGCACCTATTACACCTGAAGAATCAGACGCATTAAGACAGACGGATGTTTTCATGAGACCATAAGAAAATGAATCTGGTGAACAAAATTCTGGGTCTTGATTAATCACACCCCCATTTGTACTAAAATCAATATTTGAATTATCTACAAAAAGATTTTCTCCTCCTTCAATATTTGTGTAATTGATCTCAACGTTTGTAATCCCACCATAATCTGGAGCATAAATGATAGGGCCATTATTACTCCATAATATCGAATTTTCAATTTTCACTAAGGAACTGTAGAGAGCCATTGTAGAACCGACACCAGATATATTGCCCGCAAATGTCACCTGATCTAATACCATTGATGCCTGGTAGGCAACTAGGCCCCCTCCGTAGTCATAGCCATTATTACGCTCGATAGCTGTCCAATCAATAAAACTAGAACCACCATTTTGATAAATACCCCCGCCTTCGATAAATGCTTCATTCCTCTTAATCTTACACCTGTTAAGTGAAGGTTCAGCATTTTCAAAATATAATCCTCCACCCCAATAGGCAATATTATCACTTACAACTAGCCCACTAATTAATGGAGATCCATCTGCAATGAAAATCCCACCACCATAATTTGCGGCATTATTTGAAACAGAAATATTTTCAATAATCGCATCAGATTCAGAAAGATATAATCCTCCACCAAAGTCCGCTGAGTTATCTTCTATGATTAAATCTGCCAATCTTGGTGAGCAATCTATGACAACCAATCCGCCTCCATATGAATCAGATCCACCTTTAAATGATATTCCTCTCAATGTTCCACTATTATTTGATGGCCCATTTAAAAAAAAGCATGACCCACCCAAGGGACCAGCCGAAAAGTATGTTTCAGAGACTAATTGATAATCGTTCAATTCAAAGGCTCTTGACTCAAGAACTAATTCCTTATAATCAAAGTCAAATGACTCGTAATAGATACCTGGATTAAGTCGTATTGTATCACCACTAACAGCTGACGTCATAGCTCTGTCTATGGTCTTAAATGGAGTCTCTTGACTACCATCACTTTCGTTATTTCCGTTGTGGTCAACATACCAAACAGGTCCTAGATTAACTGGACCGCATGCTGAATCGAAACAACCCATTAAGGAACCACCTGCACCACCATTAATACATGGCGAATTTTCTCTTACATAATAGTTGCCCTCACCGCTATTACAAAAATAAGGTTCATCACTAATTGAACCCGCACCCCAGTTTAATTCCCCATTTTCATTTACTTCAACTCCATCCTCACCATCCTCTACAATAGAATATGCAGTACTTAGTTCGACCTCTGTTCCTTCGGAACGGAAATATATCTGCGGTGCACCATTACCCCAAACGACAGAGTTTAGAACACTTACCTCAACATCATCTCTTAAATAGATTCCGTTACCATAAAGTTGGGCTAAATTATTAGAAATAGTTACATTGGTAAAATCAACAACAGATGTATTTCTAATATAGATTCCAGCTCCTGAGCTAGAGCTATTATCAGAGATTAGACAAAATGTTAATTCGGGGTTAGCATTATTTATGTAGAGACCACCCCCAAGTCCTTCTGCAGAATTGTTGATAACATATAATCCACTAGCAAGAAGGTCAGCATCGTCTTTAAGGGTAATACCTCCTCCCGAGTTATTAGCAGTATTATTACTGAAAATTACATTTTCCATTACAGGGGATGACTCATTTCGAATGTAACAACCGCCACCAAACTCAGCATTATTGCCAGAAAATGTACAATTATAAAATTCTGGACTAGACTGGTACCTAGAATATAAACCACCTCCAACATCATCCGTTTGATTCCCAATTATAGAGCAACCCGTGAGTATGGGTGATGCATTATAGCAAAATATTCCACCTCCACCGCCTTCATTTGCGGTATTATTTCTGATTATACAATCTTTTATGGTAGGATCACTGCCTTGAAAGTATATACCCCCACCATAAGTATAGTAAGACCCATTTTGGTCAGGGTCTTCATCATTCCCTATTCCATTTTGCAAAGTAAAACCCTGTAGAATAGATTCTTCAGATTCATTATTTGAAAAGGTGGCAACGCTGCCACCTTCCTCTGCATCAATTATTGTAGATCCTATAAGAAGTGAATCATCCTCAATAGTATATAAAGATGTTACAACGATGGACTTGCCTTCAAAATTTATAGACTCGTAATAGACCCCTGGAGCAACAAGAATAGAATCACCATCAGAGGATATGTCAATTGCATTTTGAATCGTCTGATAGTCATCCGGAACATAAATAATATCTGCAACCAATGAAGACAGTAAAAGAGGTATAGAGAAATATGATTTTTTGGGCATTTTATAGGTTTTATATGCAATAAAGTTATTATTTATTTTTCTATAATTCAGTGATGAATTCGAAAAATACTATGTTAATTTACGCCTCTAAATTATAGTCATTTATAACAGAAACGTTCATGTATATAGCAATACCTAAAGAAAATCTCAACAATGAGACCAGAGTCGCTGCCACACCTGCTACTGTTAAAGAATTGATAAAGGTTGGATTGAATGTGCATATCCAATCCAATGCTGGATTAGAATCACATATTTCAAACTCAGACTACGAGAGCGCTGGAGCAAAGATTGTAGATTCAAAAGATGAACTGTTTTCAAAGGCAGATATTGTTGCCAAAGTCCTTCCACCAACGTTAGACCAAATAGTTCAAATGAGGCCAAAAACATTAATGATATCTTTTTGTCAAACCATGAGAGAAATTGACACAGTCAAAGCACTAAAAGAACAATCGGTCACCGGTTTTTCTATGCACCTTATACCACGGACCACTCTTGCTCAGAAAATGGATGCACTGTCATCACAAGCAAACATTGCTGGATACAAAGCAGTTTTAATGGCAGCTAGCAAATTAGGCGTATACATGCCACTTCTTATGACAGCTGCCGGAACCATACGACCTGCCAAAGTCCTAGTCATAGGTGCTGGGGTTGCAGGCCTTCAGGCAATTGCTACCGCCAAGCGACTTGGCTCTAGCGTAGAAGCCTTTGACGTGAGGCCAATTGTTAAAGAGCAGGTTGAATCACTTGGCGCAAAATTTATAGAGGTCGAATCAAATGATAATGAAGGTGTTGGTGAGGGTGGATATGCCAAAGAAACATCAGATAAATACAAAGAGCAACAACAGCAACTAATGCACGAACACATAAGCAAAGCAGATATGGTTATTACAACCGCTCTCATACCTGGAAAACCTGCCCCACTTCTCATTCCAACTACAATGGTTGATGGTATGAAATCTGGATCAGTTATAATGGATTTGGCATCAGAGAATGGTGGCAACTGCGAACTAACAAAAACAGATGAAATTGTAGTTCACAATGGAGTTACCATAGATGGGACATCTAATATTCCAGGTACGATGCCAATACACGCCAGTGAGCTATATGCCAAAAACATCACCGCATTTCTAACCTATATGATAAAAGACCGTGAAATTAATCTCGACCTTGAAGATGAAATCATATCTGGGGCGATGTATACGCATCTTGGGGAAGTCACAAATGAACAAACAAAAAAAGCGATTAAAGTCTAGCCATGGACATTAATATAATTACAGTATTTATCCTTGCAATCTTTGTAGGATTTGAGATTATCACTAAAGTCCCTCCCACTTTACATACTCCATTGATGAGCGGGTCTAATGCAATATCTGGAATCGCTATAGTTGGTGCTATAATATCCACAAAAATTGATGGTGGAGTAGGTTCCTATTTAGGAGTCATAGCAGTAGCCCTAGCTACTACCAATGTCATTGGTGGTTTTTTAGTTACAGATAGAATGCTAAAAATGTTCAAGCGTAAATAAATAGTATGGAATTTTATAACATATTTTACGTTCTAGCATCTGTACTATTTATTCTTGGTATAAAAAAACTCAGTCATCCCAAAACAGCTAGAAATGGTAACTTTTTAGCAGCCTTGGGAATGTTTGTTGCCATAGTTTCTACTCTATTGGCATATAATAATATTGATATCCAACTGATAATAATTGGAATGGTCATTGGTGCATGTATTGGAGCGTTATTTGCACAAAAAGTTGAAATGACCCAAATGCCTCAAATGGTAGCTATTTTTAATGGATTTGGTGGTAGTGCATCAGCCCTTGTAGCAGCTGCAGAATTTTTGAAGACTGGAGACATCACAAGTTTTACCCTTTGGACAATCATTGTCTCTATTTTTGTTGGAACACTTACTTTTACAGGTAGTTTTATTGCATTTGGGAAATTACAGGGGTTTATTAGTGGGCAACCTATCGTTTTCTTTGCCCAACAAGCTATTAATGCGGTGTTGGCAATTGGACTACTTGTTCTAGGGTTTATGACTGTCCAAAACCCCACAGAAATGAATTATTTTTATGGCGTAATAGCAATTTCTGCACTTCTTGGAATAACACTTACAATACCAATTGGTGGTGCCGATATGCCAGTTGTCATATCACTTTTAAACAGCTACTCTGGCATAGCTGCAGCAGCTACAGGCTTTGTACTTATGAACAATGCACTTATTATATCCGGAGCCCTTGTTGGTGCATCTGGATTAATATTGACCAACATAATGTGTAAGGGCATGAATCGTTCTCTTGCAAATGTAATTTTTGGTGCAGTTGGACTTGAGCAGGATAGTTCAGAGGAGTCCTTAGGTAGCCAGAAACAGGTCAATATCAAAAGCTATTCAACCGAAGAAGCTGCAATGATATTTGATGCTGCTGAAAAAGTTATTGTTGTTCCAGGTTACGGCCTAGCTGTTGCCCAAGCACAGCATGCAGTACGAGAAGTTGCAGAATTACTAGAGCAAAAAGGCAAGCAAGTTCTTTATGCAATCCACCCAGTTGCAGGCAGAATGCCAGGACATATGAACGTCTTACTCGCAGAGGCTAATATTCCTTATGAGCAACTCAAAGATCTTGATGAAATCAACCCTGAATTCGAAGATTGTGACGTTGCAATTGTACTAGGTGCTAATGATGTAGTAAATCCTGCAGCGAGACACGATACCTCATCCCCAATTTTTGGTATGCCAATTTTAGATGTAGACAAGTCTAGAACTGTTATAATCAATAAGCGTACAATGAATACTGGCTTTGCAGGCATTCAAAATGAATTATTTGGATATGATAATTCGATTATGGTCTTTGGCGATGCAAAAGATATGCTTCAAAAACTTCTCAAAGACCTCAAGGAACTCTAGTCTGTTATTTAAATCTATTGCTTTTTCTGCTACCATGTTTAAAGTAGGCAATTTCAGCCTGCTTTTTTGTTTCTCTCTTTGACTTAATTTTAAAAATCTCCTTCTTTGCCTTTAGGGTGGAGATTTTTATATCTACTAGTGGCCTAGGATAGGATTTACCAATTATACAGCCCGTTTTTTTCTGAAGTGATTCTGACATGAGGTGTGGATACTCTAAGTAATCTTTTGGAATATTCTCTAATTCGGGGCACCATTTTCTTACAAAGTCACCGTTTTTATCATGATCATTTTGCTGTTTAATGGGATTATATATGCGTATTGCATTTATGCCTGTCACCCCGGATTGCATTTGAAACTGATTGTAATGAATTCCAGGCTCATAATCGATAAAATATCTACTTAAATACTTTGATGTTATTCTCCAATCAAGCCACAGGTTATATGATGCGAATGAAACCAACATTGCTCTCATCCTAAAATTAATCCAACCATTGAACTTGAGATATCTCATACAGGCATCAACCATTGGAAATCCAGTTTGTCCACTCTTCCAGGCTTCAAAATAACCATAATTATTTTGACTTCTTATTGAATCAAATGCCTCCACCATGTTAGTAAATTCTAAATTAGGTTGCATCTCCAGCTTTTGTATAAAATGACAATGCCACCTAAGTCTTGATGAGAATGCAGAGAGGGACCCCAGCCATCCATCTCGAACTTTGAGTTCTCTTAACTCTTTTTGACGTTTTTTAGTAGCATTTACAACTTGTCTAATTGATATGTTGCCGTAAGTTAAATACGGGCTAATCCTAGAGCAGCTCTTGCCTGCGTACAGTGGGCTAGAAATATTTTTTGCATACTCCTTACCGCGACTATTCAAGAATTCATCAAGATTAATTTTAGCTAATGATTCGCCTCCCAAGTAAAATTTTCTGTATGATATTTTGTTATTACTATACTCTCTTATATCTGTAATAGCGCAACTTTTATTCAGCTTTTGAAAATTAGAAAGATTAGGTGATTCAATTACTGATTCACTCATATACTTATTCCAATTTAAAGACCACCCATCTCTGCTTTGAAGATTATTAATTACCCCGTTATTTTTGTACAATCTCCATTTAATCCCTTTAGAGTTCAGGAATTTTTGAACTGACTTATCGCTTTCTAAAGAAAACCAATTGTGTATGAAATGATTAGAATACACATTCTCAATGTCATAATTATCAACCAAATATTTGAAAACATCGAGTGCTGGAAGATTAAATAAATTAATCTCTGAATTGAACAGGCTAAAAGAATTGTTTAATGATGATAGTGAATCTTTAATAAAGTCTAAGTGCAAATTGCTAAAATCTTGTTGGTTCATTATCTTAGGATCAAATACATAAATAGCTGCAACTTTTTCACACTTTGCAGCCTCATATAGTGCTTTGTTGTCAGCGATTCTTAAATCACGTCTGAACCAAAAAACATTCATTTAAAACCGTGTATATTTGCAAGAAGTACAAAGGGCCCGCATGATGTTACTGTGCTAGGCCCCTTCTACTACCTAATATGAAAATTCTAAATACTTGGGAATTCTATTTTGTCTGCGTAAAACTTGTTATTCTTGACTCTTCCTTCAACATAAGCCTTTTTGATAACATTACAGTATCCGTCAACTGAATGGGAGTCTCCATGCGCGTCAATATCTTTACCATTAACCGGCAATATGTTTCTACCAATCTTTACCGCAAGTTTGCAATCGTTGTCATCTGTCATAAAGTTGCACATTCCACAGGAAATCAAAACATTTCCCGATACGACTTTGTTATATGGAATGGATTCCAGTAGTTTTTTACTTGTGTTGCTGTGTGAACGGGAGGAACCACAGCCACCACATCCAGCAATGAGGAGTTGTGACGAAAGTAATAGGGATAACAATAAGTATATCTTATTCATAGTAAAATCCTTTTTTATTTATTTTAATATAATCCTTATACGTTCGTTATAATCCCCATAATATTATTTATATTATCCTTTTCGAGAGCCGCTTTTTAGCCTTTTCGAGCGTGACCTTTCGAATTGTTGTGAAAGGTCAGGCAATTAAGCCCACTTTGCGAAACGCCGCGTATCATCCATCGCGTGCACTCCTCGAGAATCGGATCCAAGTCCCAACACACAGCTCTTTCGAAGAACGAAAGGGAATACTAATGGTGACGTCGTCGGTGTTGATCGCCCTCTTCGTTCAGAGAAAGAGAGATTCAACAAAAAATGAAAGACTGAACGTGCGATGCGTTACGCTCGCACTACGCGAGTGGAAACGCCTGGTTCAAGAAGCCGTGCATTTCCAAACGGAAAGAGGACGAGAACGAGGAAAGTTGGCGACTCTGTTTCACAAAGGGACGATGGTGGAAAACAGAAAGATGATCTTTCTCGCGGTCGCGCACGCGCTGGCGACGTTGGTTATCTGGCAACATTTCTTTTACGTGAAATATCGCATCAAAGAGGCGGAGGTGCCGGACGGGGTCAATTTGTACTGGTGGAAACTATTGACGCCGCCGATTGCGTATGGAACGAAGCAAGCAATTATGTTTCAGTTGACGTTGTTACCACTGACAATGGCGCGACAGACGGTCGCCGCGATGTCGAATACGTATTTTGGACGCAAGCTCGTGCCTTTGCATAAAATTGTCGCCATGCATGTTTATCTGGGATACGTCGCGTGCAGTTTAATTTTCGCCGCCACGATTCTCTTTTTCGCTTTCTTCGGTCAAGGTTGCGCGCAGCAACGTTCGGGGAAGGAACCGTCACCGAATGGCATTCAGACTTTTTGTAAGAATTTGACGAGCGAAATCATGGCCACCGGTATTGCGATTACGGGGTGTTTACTTCTCGTTGTCGTGACGTCGTTCTTGCGGAACAGAATCAAATATGAAATCTTTTACTACGTACATCATTTCGTATTTATCATGTACGCGCTTACTATAGCGCATACGTTGGATGACAAGTTCAGACGTGGACAAGTGAGATCGCAAACCTTCAAATGGTTCAGCGTGTCGTTCGTGTGGTATCTTACGGACAGATTTCAGGCGTCTTTCTCCACGCGCGAATGCGACGTCGAAGAGTGTAAAGCGCTCGGTGATGATTCAAATGAGTCGCGGAAAATGGTTAAATTGCGAGTCACTCGACCCACAACTTTCGTCTTCCGTCCTGGTCAACACGTGTTCATCGCCATCAAAACCATCGATTTCCATTGGCATCCGTTCTCCATTGCTTCTGCTCCGCGCGAAAAAACGCTCGATTTCTACGTAGAAGTTATGAGCACCTCGAAAATGGACGGTTCAGACAGTTGGACGCATAAGCTTTGGCGAGATGCAAAGGATGGTTTAGTCACGAAAGTCTCAATCAATGGTCCGTACGGCTCGGGATTCAACGACATAAGTGACTGAACGCAAATCCTGGGCATCGGTACGGGTACCGGAATAGTTCCGATGCTCTCTTTGTTAAAGTCTCACATGTATTCCCTGTTACTATGGGAGCCTGAGATGTACATCAGAGAGCGCGCCGAAGCAGATGCAGAAAATCGCCATTTTGCCGAAGAGTACCGCAAAGAATCTCGTTACGTCGCGCAACCGTTGGTAAATCTCGCGTCTGCGGTTTTCTACGGGAGACGAACAAAGAAAAAGGACATCCCCCAATTTTCTATCAACGGACAAGTTGCGCTCGGAGCGATACAAACGCGTTGGCGTCGCCAACAGATGCAGAAGAAGACGGGGAATGCTATGAAGAAATTTTATGAGAAAAAAATCCGCAGAAGCGTTTTGTTCGAGGCTCTGCAAGTCATACAAATCACTTTCCCGTTGCTCGATTTGGCAGCGGTTGGTTTGCTGATTTCGTTCTACGTTAACGAAGATATCGCCACGCAAGCCATGCGCGAGGTACCACTTTGGATTCTTTTAGTCAATTTGGTTTACTTTTTTATATCGTGGTGTTTTAAAACAATCAACAAACCGTTGTGGTATGTCGATATGCTCGTCACGATGACTTCCATGCTATCGTTCGGATTATGGTACCGAATAGTTCACGAAGAACGAAGGCTCTGGACTTTAACCCCAGTGTGCGGATACGCCGCTCTCTCGTTTTATCGAGCTGGTCGTACATTGAGTGGTGTTTCTTTGACTGGTAAAGCTCAATCGAGAGCCGTATCCTCGTTTCTCGCCAAAACCGGGCATGATAAAAACATCACCGAAAAGCTAACTATCGTCATGGTTACGCCCGAAGCTGATTTTTGCGCGGTGTTCTGGAACGATTTGAATGCGACGTACGAGAAAGTCTACAAGATATACGGCGAATCGTTATCGAAGTTCATCGAAATACAAATATATTGTACCAGTAAGGATGCGATTAAAAACGACAAGCTCTTACGTACGACGAGCGCCACCGCTCTCGGCGATAGCGGCACTCTCCGTCTCCATAGACCAGATTTCGAAGCGCTCACGCAGGCGCCTTTAATGAATCAAGTCACGCGCGACTACTGGGAAGGACGACCAAAATTCACGTCATCTCTCGTATACTTCTGTGGAAGTCCCAAGATTGGCTCCGAAATCGCTAACGCGGTCTTCAACGCCAAGATGGCCTTTAAAATATTCACCGGCTCTAACCACGTCCTCGATTTCATGATAGAAAACTACGGCCAAGCGAGGCCGAAAAAATCGCACGACTTGCCTTCATTTAGAGAGGTGAAAACGGTGTAAAATGTAAAATTTATATCGAATTCACGCTCAAACCTCATTAGTATCATTACTTGTTCTATTGCGAACGTTTCCATCTGTTTGTATCCATCTTTACCCGTCGAA
>Ga0208277_1002618_pt1 | contig 10116 bp, 3 predicted proteins | sample ETNtaG_5_FD_185782 | JGI IMG/M metagenome (GOLD analysis project Ga0208277, IMG submission 185782) | Marine microbial and viral communities from oxygen minimum zone, Eastern Pacific Ocean - ETNP201406SV205 (SPAdes) (version 2) | ecosystem: Environmental > Aquatic > Marine > Oceanic ...
GCTTCTTCTACTTCTGGAGCTTCTTCCGCTGCTGGAGCTTCTTCCGCTGGAGCTTCTTCTACTGCTGGAGCTTCTTCTACTGCTGGAGCTTCTTCTACTGCTGGAGCTTCTTCCGCTGGAGCTTCTTCCGCTGCTGGAGTTTCTTCCGCTGCTGGAGTTTCTTCCGCTGCTGGAGCTGCTAAAGCTTCTTCTTGAGCCTTAATTCTTGCTTCATTTGCTAATTTCTCATTTTCTAATGCCTTAGCCTTTTGTTCATCTTTTGTCTTCTGAAGATCTGACTTCTTTTTTTCAATTCTCTTAGACTTATCTTCTAACCAAGCATTAAATCTCTTTTCTGCTTCTTCTTCGTCAAATGCACCTTTTGCAACACCACCTAATAAATGATATTTAAGCATAATACCTTTGTATGAAAGAATATTTCTTGCAGTTGTGGTAGGCTGTGCACCATTTTGAAGCCATTTAACTGAGCTATCAATATCAATTTCAATTGTAGCTGGGTTAGTGTTTGGATTATATAGGCCTAATTTTTCAAGATATTTTCCGTCTCTTTTAGAGCGTGAATCTGCTGCAACAATCCAATAAAAAGGTTTCCCTTTTTTACCGTGTCTTTGAAGTCTTATTTTTACTGACATAATTATTAAATTTTAAGGTCCTCGACCAAGTTTATTAATGAGCTGGCAAATATAATATAAAATTCTAATTGTTAACTAATTCTTTAAAAATTTTATATTACATTTACTCAAATCGTTTGTATTAAATGAAAAAACTCCTTCTTACAATAGCTATTTTAATTTCTTTCAGTTGTGAAGATGAAATTTCTAATAAGATTCCTGCATTTGAAGCAAGAGTTAATGGTAGTTCTGATTGGGTTGCTGAGACTTACAGTGTCACAATTCAAAATAATCAACTTTCTATTTCTGGTAATAATCAGTTTGGTGTAATTTCAATGGTTATTGATTCACCAGAAGTTAATCAGTATAATTTTTACAGTTGGACTGATCATTATGCTATTTTCCAAGATACTATCCAATATTCAACTCAAAATGATGGAGTTGGAAGTATTGCTTTTTTAAGTGATGGCTTTTTAGATATTCAAGAAATTGATAATTTAAACAATACTGTTAGTGGACATTTTCATTTTGATGCTTATAACAGCACTGGAGAATACACGATTAATGTTTCTGAAGGAGTTTTTTATAAAATTCCAATAATTTCTGGAAATCAGGATTAAACTTTATTGACTAGATGTATTTAATTTTTGATACCGAAACAACCGGTTTACCTAAAAATTGGAGAGCTCCAATTTCTGACATTGATAATTGGCCTAGGTGTATTCAAATCGCTTGGCAAGTACATGATGAAATGGGTGTACTTCTTGAAAGCAAAAGTTACATCGTTAAGCCTAAAGATTTTGATATTCCTTATGAATCTGAAAAAATACACGGAATTTCTACTGAATTAGCATATGAAGAAGGTGTAGACCTAGAAGAGGTGTTAACTGAATTTAATAATTCTGTTTCTAAATCAAAGTTTATAATAGGTCACAATGTAAATTTTGATCTTAATGTAATCGGATGTGAATTTTATAGAAATAATATTACCTCAAATATCGAGTTGACAGATGTTTTAGATACATGTACTGAATTAACAGCGGAGTTATGTAAGCTACCAGGTGGTAGAGGGGGTAAATTTAAATTACCAACTCTTACAGAATTACATGAATTTCTTTTTCAATCATCGTTTAAAGAAGCTCACAACGCAACTGCTGATGTTGAAGCTACAGCTAGATGTTTTTTGGAACTTATAAGGATTAAAAATTTTAAAAAAGAACAACTACAGGCTGATGATGATTATTTTACAAGATTTAAAGAAAATAATCTAGAAGCAATTACAAAAGCCGGCATCAATCATGTAAATCTTAAGAAAAAATCTGAAGTTCTTCGTAAGAAATTTGAGGAAAATAAAACTGTTTCAAAAGATTTTGAAAATATTGATATTTCAGAATCAGACTTTTCACATCTGCACAATCATAGTCAATTTTCAATGTTACAGTCAACAATTAAAATTAAAGATTTAGTTGAAAAAGCTTCTGAATATAATATGAAAGCTGTTGCTCTTACAGATTTAGGTAATATGATGGGTGCTTTTAGATTTGTTGATGCTATAAAGAAACAAAACAAGTTAATTAAAGAAGCTAATCAAGAAGGGTCTAATAATAAACATTTGATAAAGCCAATAGTCGGATGCGTACTAAATGTGTGTGATGACCACTTGAATAAAAATTATAGAGACAATGGATACCAAATAGTTTTTTTAGCAAAAAATAAAAATGGATATAATAATTTATCAAAATTATCATCTCTCGCTTATACTAAAGGGTTTTATTATGTTCCAAGGGTAGATAAAAATCTGGTTTTGGAGTACAAAGAAGATTTAATTGTTCTCTCTGGTAATTTATACGGAGAAGTTTCTAGTAAAATACTTAATACCGGTAGAAAAGAAGCTGAGGAATCTTTAATCTGGTGGAAAAATAATTTTAATGAAGATTTTTATTTGGAAATAAACCGTCATAATCAAGATGATGAGGATACAGTCAATAATGTATTAATCGAATTTTCAAAAAAGCATAATATTAAGTTGGTAGCTACTAACAATACTTTTTACCTAGATAATTCAAGTGCCAATGCCCATGATATTTTATTGTGTGTTAAGGATGGGGAAAAACTATCAACTCCAAAGGGTAGAGGTAGGGGTTTTAGGTATGGATTACCTAATAATGAATACTATTTTAAATCTCCCGAACAAATGAAGGAGATTTTTTCAGATATACCATCCTCAATTTTAAACATAGAGGAAATTGTTTCTAAAATTCAATCTTATGATTTAACCAACGAGGTTTTACTTCCAAAATTTGAAATACCAATTGAGTTTGTAGATTCTAGCGATAAAAACGATAATGGTAAGAGAGGGGAAAACAGCTATTTAAGACATTTAACTTATATAGGAGCAGAAAAGAGATACGGAGAAATAGATAAAGATTTAAAAGATAGAATTGATTTTGAGTTAAATACAATTAAAAATACTGGTTATCCAGGATATTTCTTAATTGTTGAAGACTTTATAAGAAAAGCGAGAGAGATGAATGTTTCTGTTGGACCTGGAAGAGGATCTGCAGCAGGATCTGTAGTTGCTTATTGTTTATGGATTACTAATATCGACCCTATTAAATATGATTTACTTTTTGAAAGATTTTTAAATCCTGATAGAATAAGTATGCCTGATATAGATATTGATTTTGATGATGTTGGTAGAAATAAAGTAATTAATTATGTTATTGATAAATATGGGGAAAATCAAGTTGCCCAAATTATTACTTATGGAACTATGGCAGCTAAATCTTCAATTAGAGATACAGCGAGAGTTTTGGACCTCCCTTTGGGTGACGCTGATAGAATTGCAAAGCTAGTGCCTAATATGACTAAGCTTAGTTCCATTTTTGATGCAAACCATAAAGAATTGAGAAATAAATTTAGACCAGATGATTTAGATAAAATAAATCAATTATTGACTATTTCACAATCTGATAATTTGGAATCTGAAACGATAAAACAGGCAAGGCTACTTGAAGGATCCTTGAGAAATACTGGAATTCATGCATGTGGGGTTATTATTACACCTGATGATATAAAAAATTTCGTTCCGATAGCTACAGCAAAAGATTCAGATTTATATGTTACACAATTTGATAATGCGGTTGTTGAACAAGCAGGATTATTAAAGATGGATTTTTTAGGTTTAAAAACTTTGACCTTAATTAAAGACACAGTAAAAATTGTAAAAGCTAAATATGGAGTTGAATTAGATCCTGATAATTTCCCAATTGATGATGAAAAAACTTTTGCCTTATTCCAAAGAGGTGAAACAGTCGGAATTTTTCAATACGAGTCACCCGGAATGCAGAAACATTTAAAAGATTTGAAGCCAACTGTATTTGATGATTTGATTGCGATGAACGCTTTGTATAGACCTGGACCTATGGAGTATATTCCAAGTTTTATTAAAAGAAAACACGGAGAAGAAAAAATTGTATATGATTTGCCAGAAATGGAGGAATATTTAAAGGATACTTATGGGATCACAGTTTATCAAGAACAAGTGATGTTGTTATCTCAAAAAATTGGTGATTTTTCAAAAGGTGAAGCAGATATTTTGAGGAAAGCTATGGGTAAAAAACAAAAAGATGTCCTTGATAAGATGAAGCCAAAGTTTTTAGAGAATTCTGAAAAGAAAGGATTTAAGACTGAAAAAGTTGAAAAAATATGGAAGGATTGGGAGGCTTTTGCTAGCTATGCCTTTAATAAATCTCATTCTACTTGTTATGCTTGGATTGCTTATCAAACAGCCTATCTTAAAGCCAATTACCCTGCTGAATATATGGCTTCAGTATTATCAAATAATATGAAGGATATAAAAACCATTACATTTTTTATGGGTGAATGTAAGAGAATGAAATTAGATGTTTTAGGACCAGATTTGAATGAATCATATTATAAATTTTCGGTTAATAAAAATAATGCTATTCGTTTTGGAATGGGTGCTATTAAAGGAGTTGGAGCTTCAGCAGTTAAAACCATTGTTGATGAAAGAAAAAATAATGGCCCTTACAATTCAATATTTGATTTATCACAAAGAGTTGATTTGAGAGCAGCAAATAAAAAAGCATTTGATAGCTTGGCATATGCAGGTGCGTTTGATTCATTTGAAATAACAAGAGCGCAATATTTTCACGATAACGGAGATGGGATAACATTTATTGAAAAAATATTAAGACACGGTAATAAATTTCAAGAAAATAAAAATTCATCTCAGGTCAGTCTTTTTGCTGGTACTAATGATTTACAGATTTCAAATCCTGTTATTCCTGATGCGGAACCTTGGCCAACAATTGAAAAATTAGCTAAAGAAAAAGAAGTTGTTGGTATTTATATTTCCGGTCATCCACTTGATGATTTCAAAGTTGAAATGGAATCTTTTTGTAATGGTGATGTAAGTGTATTTAAATCTCCAAAAGATTTTATTAATAAAGAAATATCAGTAGCTGGAGTGATAACGGAGGTTGAGCATAGAGTTAGCCGTCAAGGTAAGGGTTGGGCATTTTTTGTTCTAGAAGATTATGTCGATTCTTACAATTTTAGAATTTTTGGAGAAGATTATTTGAGATTTAAACATTTTTTAATACTTAATAATTTTTTACATATAAAAACTAAAATTGTTGAGGGTTGGTTAAATAAAGAAACAGGAGTTAGAGGAGAACCAAGAATTCAATACAATAATTTTAAACTATTGCAAGATGTAGTAAAAACATTTGCTAAGAAAATCTCAATACAATTAAAATTAGATGATATAAAAAATGAAAAAATAAATTTGCTAAAAACACTTCTCAGTGAACACAACGGAAATCATAATTTAAGTTTTGTTGTTTATGATGATCATGAAAAAATAATGGTTGAAATGGATAGCGAAAAACATAAAGTCAATATTTCACCACAACTTTTAAATGAACTTGAAGGAAAAAATATTTTTTACAAATTAAATTAGAGAAATTACTTATTTTTGAATTTTAAAAAATTAAAATTATGGCATTAGAGATAACAGATAGCAATTTTGAAGAAACGGTTTTAAAAAGTGATAAGCCAGTTATGGTGGATTTTTGGGCAGCTTGGTGTGGCCCCTGCAGAATGGTTGGTCCTATAATCGATGAACTAAGCAATGAGTATGAAGGTAAGGCTGTGATTGGCAAAGTTGATATTGACTCTCATCAAAAGTATGCTGCAGAATTTGGGGTTAGAAATATTCCTACTGTATTGATTTTTAAAAATGGTGAGCTAGTTGACAGGAAAGTTGGAGTTTCTTCTAAAAACGACTACGCACAATCATTAGATAACCTCATCTAAAAAAATTCCTATATCTTTGTAGGCTACTATGAGGAGAATAAGACTAACCATATTATTCATTGTTTTTTGCGTATTATCATATGCTCAGAATATTAATTTGGTTAATTTTAATTCTTCTGATTCCTATACACCTGGTTCGGGTGTTTCAGTTCATATAAATCCAACTGGAATATTTGCTTTTGAAAATGCAGCTAACTTACAAGCCGCTTCAAATAATTCGTTTATTCTTGAACTCTCTGGTCCGGGAGGAGATTTTACTAACCCAACAGTTCTTAATACTGTTTATGATTTTTACACGTCTCTAATTAATGGGGTCCTTCCTTCTGGTTTAGCATCTGGACAATATAAGTTAAGAGTTAGATCCACTCAACCTGCTCTTACTGTTGAAACTAATTTATTTACGGTTGATAATTCATCATCTAATTCTGTTCCGAGTGTTGAGACAAGTATGGATTCTAACTCAAACTTTACCCAATGTTTGAATGAAGATGCAAATATCATTAACCCATACATTGGGTCAATGAATCAAAACTATAATTCATTAACCTCTAGTATGCCTTCTAGTTACAAGTTTTTCACTGTTTCTCCAACTGATGCATCTAATACAATTTCTGTAACCCTTTTCGATGTTGATACTGGTACATCAACATCCTTGTCTGCAGTTTCAGGAAATATTTATCAGGTGCCAGATGGCTTAGCTGTAGGAACCTACAATTTTGAAGTTGAAGAAACTGACTCAAGTGGAAATGTGAGTGTTTTTAGTTACGCTTTTTTATTTCATACTAGTGCAACAATTTTTGGTAATGCATCATCTGAAACAGTCTGTGTTGGTGAAGAAGTTACCTTTTCTGTAGATATTTCAGCTCTTGGTATTGGTAGTAACTATATGGGCTCCTATTATCTTGTTGATTTTGGAGATGGTTCATCTCCTGAAATTTATACTCAGGCAGAATTATTAGACTTATATACTGATCCCATAGATCCAATAACACATGTATTTGATCAACCTTCTTGTAGCGCAAATGGAAATAGCAGTTTTATAGTTTCTAAAAAACTTTTTAATAAGGGGCTAGTTAATACTGCAAATGAACCACAATGTGAAACATACGTTCAAAATGGATTAGGTGCTTCGAAAGAAATTGCTACAGCAGAATCGCCACAGGCTCAATTTAATCTTAATCCTGAACAATGTATAAGTGAAGATATTCAAGCAATTAATACTACAATACCTGGTTCCTATCCAACTGCATCAGGTGCTTGTGCAGGGGAAGTAAATTATGATTGGCAGGTTAAAAAACCAAGTTTTGCTAGTTTCATTCCAGTAAGTTTACTGAATTCATCATGGGTTGTTGGGGACGATTTATTAATTCCTGGCTCTGATGTAGATGAAGTAGGATGTTGGGAAATAAAGTTAATTGCAGTTAACCCTGCAGCTTGTTTATCAGAATCTGTATATACAGACACTATTAATATTGAAGATATTCCAGATGCTGATTTTAATGACATTGGGGATATATGTCAAAATCAACAAATAACATTGACAGATGCATCAAATATAATTGAGGCTACTTGTGATCCAACATTACCTAATGAAACACCTACTTATGTTTGGACTGTTTCGCCAAATTCTGGTTATACACTCGGAAATGATAATGACGGAAATTTAACAACATTGAATAGTCAAAATCCAGTGATTACATTCACTGAGGTTGGCACCTACACTGTTGAATTAACGGTAACAACTGAATGTGGATCAGATACACATTCAGAAACATTTGATGTCCTTGGAAACCCAACAGTTTCTTTCCCAATCGCATCACAAACATATTGTTCAACTTCGACATTATTGATAGATTTTGCTAATCAAATTATCCCAACATATTCTACAGGTTTTTCAGCACCAACTGATTATGTTTGGACGGTTTCTGGCTCTGGAATTACCAATTCTGATTATGCGTTTGTAAGTGGAACAACTGCTTCAGATTCATTGCCAACGATACAATTAAATTCCTTTGGAACATATAATATTACAGTAACAGTTGGTTCAAATTGTGATACACCAGCTTCTGATACGGTTGTAATTACATTGAGTCAAACACCATCCATTACTAATACTGTTACATCTCAAGATGTTTGTTCAACCGATGCTTCACTTCAGTTTGATTTTACTTCAGATGTAGCTGGTACTACATATTCTTGGGTAGCAACAGAAAATGAAAACTTAACTGGATATGATGAAAGTGGTACAACTGCATTCATCCCATCTCAGACTATTACAAATACAACTAATACAGATCAAGATTTAGTTTATACAATCACACCAATTGCAGATGGATGTGCAGGTACACCTTTTGAATATACTTTAACTATTCAACCTGTTCCTGTAATTGCGGATAAAAATGAAACAATTTGTGATGGCGAAACATTTAATATTCAGCCAACGGATAACTCTCCAACTGAGATAGTTCCTCTTGGGACAACGTATAGCTGGTCAGCTCCGATTAGTAGTCCGACAGGTGATATTACAGGAGGCTCATCGGCATCTGCTCAATCATCTATCAGTCAGACATTAACTAACACATCCGAATCCCCTGCAACTTTAACCTATACAGTTCAACCTGAATTTAACGGTTGTAAAGGAGATTCATTTGAGGTTGTTATTACGGTAAATCCAACTGTTGGAGTTGACGCTGTCGCAGATCAGGTTCTTTGTAATGGTGATGACACATTAGCTGTTGAATTTAACACAACATTGGATTCAGAAACCGAAACAGGAACAATATCATATACTTGGACTAATGATAATACAGATATCGGATTAGATGCATCTGGAACTGGAAATATTCCAAGTTTTACTGCTACAAACTCAACCACAGGTCCAATCACAGCAAATTTAACAGTAACATCAGTTTATACTTATAACGATGTTAGTTGTGAAGGTGAATCAGAAACATTCTCAATTACCGTTAATCCTTCACCACTAGTAGAATTCTCAGAAGAGGAGCAATTTATTACAAGTGGAGATACCACTGTTCCTGTTACTTTATCAAGCCCAACTGATGGAGTTACATTTACTTGGACTGTAACAGCAGAAGATGGAATTACAGGATTAGCAACAACATCAGGTACTGATACAATTCCTGCGGAAACATTATTTAATACAACTACGGAACCACTCACAGTTACATATACTGCAATTGCAACTGGCGATGTAGGTTTTGATTGTGAGGGACTACCTACTGATTATGTTGTAACGGTAAACCCACTAGCTCAAGTGAATCCTGTTAATAATCAAGTAGTTTGTAATGAAGAAAATCTTTTAATTGAGTTTACGACCAATATTACGGGGGGTACAATGACATATACATGGACCAATGATAATTCTGATATTGGTCTTTCAAATGCCGGTACTGGAAATATAGATATTACGGCTACAAACACTACAGATGCTCCGATATCTGGTACTATAGTAGTTACACCAAGCTTTGAAAATGGAGGAGACACTAATGTTGGTGATCCTATAACATTTGAAATAACAGTTAACCCAACAGGTCAAGTAAATTCTGTTGGTAATCAAATAGTTTCAAATGGGTTTGATACATCTTTAGTAGAATTCTCAACTGCCAATATAAATGGAACTACAACATTTAGCTGGACGAATGATTTAACCTCAATTGGTTTAGCTGCCTCAGGTACTGGAAACATTCCTGCCTTTACAGCAATCAACACTGGTACTAACCCTGTTATTGCTACAATCACTGTAACACCAACATTTGAAAATGGTGGTGTAAGCTGTACTGGTCCTGCAACTCCTTTTGAAATTACAGTTAACCCAACAGCACAAGTAAATCCAACAGTAGATATGGTAGTTACGGATGGAGATAGTGTTGATATACCATTCTCAACAATTAACACGGGAGGCACATCAACTTATACATGGACCAATACTGACCCTACAACTGGTTTAACCAATACAGGTTCAAGTGATATTGGTTTTACTGCTGTGAACACTGGTACGGCACCTATAACAACAACTGTTGTGGTAACACCAAATTTTGAAAATGGAGGAAACAGTAATTCTGGCCCAACTGATACTTTTATAATAACTGTAAACCCAACAGCTCAAATTGACCCTATTGATAGCTTAATTTTCTGTGATGAA
>Ga0208277_1002619_pt1 | contig 10113 bp, 10 predicted proteins | sample ETNtaG_5_FD_185782 | JGI IMG/M metagenome (GOLD analysis project Ga0208277, IMG submission 185782) | Marine microbial and viral communities from oxygen minimum zone, Eastern Pacific Ocean - ETNP201406SV205 (SPAdes) (version 2) | ecosystem: Environmental > Aquatic > Marine > Oceanic ...
ATACCAAACGGAAAGATTATTGGACTATCTAAACTTGCTCGAATTACAGATCTTTTTTCGCAAAGATTGCAAGTACAAGAACGTTTAACAAATCAAATTGCTCAATGCCTTCAAGAAGTTTTAAGTCCGCGCGGGGTTGCAGTGGTTTTAGAAGGAAAACATTTTTGTATGCTTAGCAGAGGAGTTCAAAAACAAAATAGTATAGCTACAAGCAGTTCAATGTTGGGAATATTTAGAGAGAAAGAATCAACTCGAAATGAATTTTTAAAACTTATTGAAATGAATAATATTTAGAGGATCTTTGAAAAAATATCAATTAATTATAATCGGTGGTGGGCCTGCAGGATATACTGCAGCATTTAGAGCAGCAGAACTCGGAATGAGTGTGGCTATTGTTGACGATAATGACCTAGGGGGCGTATGTTTAAACTGGGGATGCATTCCAACCAAATCACTTTTGAAAAATGCTGAAGTGATGGATCTAATAAATAGCGCTGATACTTATGGTATTGAAATTGATAAGCCAAAAATTCATTTTGATAAAATTTTAGATAAAACAATTCAAGCTAGAAAGAGGCTTTCAAAAGGATTGCATTTTCAGGTTCGAAAACTAGGTATCGATTTTTTCCCAGGCTTAGCAACGTTTGTAAGTTTATCTTCAATAGAAGTTGACGGAAACATTCTAAAGGGAGAAAAATTTATTATTGCGACAGGTTCAAAAGCTCGTGAGCTAACTCATTTAAAAGATTCTTCAAAAGAAGTAATGACTGCAAAAGATATTTTTGATATGAAAAATCTACCAGATTCTATGACAATAATTGGAGCAGGAGCAATCGGTGTTGAATTTGCCTATTTCTTTAATGCTTTTGGAGTAAAAATTACACTTATTGAAGCACAAGATTTTCTTCTACCAAATGAAGATGAAGAAATTTCACAGTGGATGTATAAAGTATTTAAAAGGAAAAAGATCAATATTCAAACTGGTGTCATCGCAGATAGTATTCAAGATGATCATATTTTAGTTTCTATTGGAGTTGAAGGAAATTCTCTTGGATTAGGCCTTGATAAAATTGGAGTAACTTTAGGAGAAAATAATCATATAGCAGTAAATGAGAATGGTCAAACAAATATAGAAAACATTTATGCTGTCGGCGATGTTATTGGCCCCCCATGGCTTGCCCATGTTTCTGCTGCTGAAGGGCTATATGTAGCAGAACATATTGCAAATCTTAGTCCAAAAAAAATTGATTATAATTGTATTCCTGCATGTACCTATTCTAAGCCTGAGGTTGCTTCAATTGGAATGACAAAGAAGCAATTAGATAAAAAAGGCATAGTATATAATACTGCGAAATCTTTTTTTAATTCTAATGGAAAGGCTGTTGCAACAGGTGCAACTGATGGATTTATTAAGATTTATATTGGAAACGATAATTTAATTCTAGGAGCACATATTATTGGTTCAAATGCTACTGAAATGATATCAGAATTTAGTCTAGCAATGCGCAATCAATTAACAGTAGAAAGTATCTTAGATGCAATCCATCCACACCCAACTTTTTCTGAAGCAATTTTTGAAACATTGATGCAATTAAAATAAATGCTTTTCAAAATTCAAGATTTACAGCAACTTAATTACAACGATACATTAAAAATTCAACAAGATTTGCGTGAGCAGATTGCACTAAATAAATTGGATGATTCATTGATTATTGTTGAGCATGATCATGTTTACACCTTAGGAAAAAATGCAAATCCAAATAATATCTTAAATGATAATTGTAATATAGTACAAACAGATAGAGGCGGAGATGTTACTTATCATGGTCCTGGACAGCTTGTTATTTATCCAATTTTCAATCTTAAAAAGAAAAATATTGGCGTAAAAACCTATATTAAAAAAATTGAAGAAATTATACAGCTAACATTAGCTGATTTCAAAATTGACAGCCATGTGCCTTTTAAAGAAACTGGCGTATGGGCAAATAACAAAAAAATTGCAAGTATTGGTATTCATGTTTCAAGAGGGATTACTATGCACGGTTTTGCTATAAATGTTGCTACGGACTTATCATATTTTGATCATATTGTTTCCTGTGGTATTGAAGGTGTTAAGATGACTTCCGTAGAGAAAGAGCTTGAAAAAAAAATTCCTATGAACGATATTAAAACAAAGGTTGTTAAGTATTTTAATCAACTATTTTAATATGATTCATTCAAGATTACATAAGCCTAAAGTCAATATCTCAACAGATAAAAATTACAAGTCTGTAAAAAAGATGGTGCAGGAGAGTTATTTGAATACTGTTTGCGCTGAAGCGAGATGCCCTAATATTTATGAGTGTTGGAACAGAAAGACAGCCACATTAATGATTTTAGGAGATACATGTACAAGAGCTTGTGGTTTTTGTTCAGTTAAAACTGGAAAGCCGACGTGGAATGACCCATTAGAGCCTGTCAGAGTAGCTCAAGCTGTTAAAAAAATGGGGTTAAGACATGTGGTAATTACATCTGTAGATCGTGATGATCTTAAAGGAGATTATGGTGCATCAATATGGGCAGAAACAATTATCCAAACCAAGAAAGTAAATAAGAAATGTACAGTTGAGGTTTTAACTCCTGATTTTAAAGGCGATAAATTTGCTTTAAAAACAGTTTTTGATTCGCAGCCTGATATTTTTAGTCACAATGTAGAGTGCGTAGAAAGAATTAGTAAGGCTGTAAGAGCGCAAGCTAATTGGCAAAGATCATTAGATGTATTAAAAAGTTCAATAAGCTATGGATTGAGAACAAAAACTGGAATCATGGTTGGTTTGGGAGAGGAAGTAGATGAAGTGAAGCAGACAATGAAACAAGTAGTAGATTTAGGTGTGCAAATCTTTACAATTGGTCAATATTTGCAACCAACTAAAAAGCATTTATCAGTAAAGGATTATATTTCTAAAGAACAGTTTAAAGATTACAAAGAGTATGGATATTCTATTGGATTTAAAGTAGTCGAATCAGGACCTTTGGTTCGTAGTTCTTATCATGCAGATGAACAAGCAAGAATGGTATTTAATAATGGTTAGAAAAGCAATTACATTGGCTGTAATCTTGTTTTTTTGCGGGTTTATTTCTTTTATTTCTGTAAATGGTACTAATAATTTTTATGGAAGAAGTCAGGTGGAAAATATTACCTATAAACTTCCTGAGTCATGGGTTGCAAATATATCAGAAAAACAATTCAGATTGCTAGAAATTTCCTCAGAACGTTCTACCGATTTCAATGTTATACTTTTTTCTAATATTCAAGGAACTGCTGATCAAAATATTCAGCGATGGGTTAATCAATTTCAAGTAGATTCATCGACCATGGAAGTAAATAAGGACACTTTCGATAACAAAAATATAAGTATTGTCGAACTGTACGGAACTTATGAAGTCCCAAATATGTTAAATAGAAATGCAGAAAAAGAATTAAAAGAAAACTACGGTCTTTTAGGAGGAGTAGTTGAATTTAGTAATAGCATTTACTTTGTAAAAGCAGTAGGAAATAAAGAAGACATTAAGCAAAATAAATTTAATTTTAATGACTTTGTTAATTCAATATCATTAAAATAGCATACTTTAGTGCCATATTGGCATAGAATAATAACATATTAGTACTATTTATACCATAAAGAAGGAAGGCATAGTTTTTGCAATAATAACAATATGAATATGGATACAACAAAACAATACCCAGTAATGCCGTTAAAAAATACGGTTCTCTTTCCACAGCAAGTAATTCCTATATACGTTGGAAGAGAGAAATCCTTAAAGCTCATTGAAGATTTGCCATCAGATAATAAATATCTAGTTGTTGTTGCTCAACAGGACGGTTCAATTGAAGATCCCAAAGAAGCAGATTTATATTCATATGGAACTCTTGCTTTAGTTCTAAAAACTTTTGATATGCCAGATAATAGTAAATCAGCTATTGTTCAAGGAGTAGAAAGAGTAAAAATTTTAAAATTTAATGAAGGCGAATCTTACTTTATGGCTGATGTAGAAAGAATTCCAGAATCCATTACTACGCCTGATGTTCAAATTGAAGCCTTAGCTAAAAACTTAAAGAATTCTTTTACAGAGTTAATAAAAATATCTCCAAATCTGAATGAAGAGCATGCAGGCATGTTATCAAATATAGATAAGCCTTCAAGGTTGGCTGATCGTGCAACTTCATTATTATCTGTTTCAAATTCTGAGAAACAGGAAGTCTTGGAAGAGTTTGATATTAGAAAGAGAGTAGAAAATGCAATTAATCTACTTCAAAAAGAAATTCAAAGAATTAAGCTAGGAGAAGAAATACAAACAGAAGTTCAAGATGAAATTTCTAAAACTCAACGTGAGTATTATTTAAGAGAACAAATGAAAACTATTCAAAAAGAGTTAGGAGAAGACAGTCAAACTGTTGAGCTAGACGAGTTAAAGCAGAAAATTGAAGATGTTAAGATGAGCGAAGAGGCAACTAAAGTTGCTAACAAAGAGCTAGATCGCCTTGGAAGAATTTCTCCGCAGTCTCCAGAATATTCCGTAGCAAGAACTTATTTAGAGTGGCTTACAGAATTACCATGGAGCAAATCAAGTAAGGATAATCTAAATGTTAAAGAAGCTCAAAAAACATTAGATCACGATCATTATGGATTACCTAAAGTTAAAGAAAGAGTTTTAGAATATTTAGCTGTTCGTTCTCTAAAAAAGAAAGTTATGAAAGAAGAAACAGTTCGAGGACCAATCTTGTGTTTTACAGGACCTCCTGGAGTTGGAAAAACATCGCTGGGTAAGTCAATTGCTAAGTCAATGGGTAGAGAATTTGTACGTATTTCCCTTGGCGGTGTAAGAGATGAAGCAGAAATAAGAGGGCACAGAAGAACTTATATTGGTGCTTTACCAGGAAGAATTATTCAGTCATTAAAAAAAGCAAAAACAAACAATCCAGTGTTTATGCTTGATGAGATTGATAAGCTTGGTTCAGATTTTAGAGGAGATCCGTCATCAGCAATGCTTGAAGTATTAGATCCAGAACAAAATCATGCATTTAGCGATCATTATCTTGAAGTAGACTTTGATTTAAGCAAAGTTATGTTTATTGCAACCGCAAATTATCCTGACAGCATACCTCCAGCATTATACGATAGAATGGAGATGATTGATTTTAGGGGATATATTGATGATGAAAAAGTAAAAATTGCACAAAAGCATTTGATTCCTAAACAAATTAAAGAAAATGGATTAACTCCTAAGCAGATTAAGTTTAATGAAACTGGAATTAAAGAAATCATTTCATCTTATACACGCGAGTCTGGCGTTAGAAGCTTAGAAAGAGAAATTTCAAATGTATTAAGAAAAGTAGCAGTAGATGTAGTAAACAAAAAACTTAAAGCTGCAAGTATCACAAAGAAATCAGTAAATGCATACTTAGGTATTCCTAGGTTCCAATCTGATTTAGCAGAAAGAACAACCAAGCCTGGAGTAGTTACTGGAATGGCATGGACAGCAGCTGGTGGAGATATCCTTTTTATTGAATCGAGCAAAATGAAAGGTAAGGGAGTGCTAACTCTAACTGGACAGCTTGGCGATGTTATGAAAGAATCAGCATCCGCTGCATTTACCTATGTAAAATCACATACAGATATTTTAGGATTAAGCGAAGATTTTGCTGAAAAAATGGACATTCATGTCCATTGTCCAGCAGGTGCTATTCCCAAAGATGGACCTTCTGCTGGTGTAGGAATGTTTACATCATTAGTATCTTTAATTACAGACACACCAGTAAAAAGCAAACTTGCTATGACTGGAGAGATAACTCTTAGAGGAAATGTGTTAGCAATTGGAGGAGTAAAAGAAAAAGTTACTGCAGCTCATAGAGCAGGTATTAAAACTATCATTTTACCTCATGCTAATAAACGCGATCTTGAAGAGATTCCTGAGCATATTGCTAAAGATCTATCATTTCATTTTGCTAAAGAAGTGATGGATGTAATTGATGTTGCAATTCCAAATCTAAAAAAATAAGTAAAGTATACTTATTCACTTTTCTTTATTAATTTTTTAAAAAAGGAGAAATAAGTATGTTTAAAAATATAGATTCATATAATGAAAGCATTCTAAGCTTCATGCAAAAATTTACTATTGCTGGAGCAGGAGGATTTGGCTTAATCCATTTGTTAATGCCTGGTTTATTAGGAGATTTACTTGGAGCTCCAGAAAATTCTTTAATGCTTGGTGATATGTTTGTTGCTTCAGTTTTTCTTGCTTTCGCAATAGCAGCAGTATGTACTTTAGGATCATTAAAAAGTTATGCTACTATTGCTGCTTTTCAAGGAACCTATAAAGGGTTATGGTGTCTATTTTTCATCGTTCATTTTGGAATGGGGAATATTGATATATCACTATTTAATTCTGTTTATTTTGCTATCATGGCAACATTTGTTGTTGGCGATTATTTAGCTTTAAAATAGTTAAAATTAAGAATCAAAGATTTGGAATATTTTGATTTGTGATTTAACTTTGCGGTCTCGGGCGATTAGCTCAGCTGGTCAGAGCGCCTGCTTTACACGCAGGATGTCGCAGGTTCGAATCCTGCATCGCCCACGGTTTAATCAATATTAGAGTCCGAAAATTATGAAATTGACTACAATTATTCAAATATTCCGAGAATCCCGATAACCCAAAATCCACTTAAAATCGTAGCTACTATATAATCTGTAGTAGTTGCATGTCCTTCTTTATATTTTTTATATAGTCCATGTAAACCCAGGGGATTGATTATATATAAAGCAAGATAGAGCTTCCAGGAAGTATTATACCATGCAGTTGAAGCAGGTTTTGATTTTTCAGCTTCTAATTCAATAGTGTTAGAAGCTTCTGCAATTGTATTTCTTAGATCGTCAAGTTTTTTCATATTTTTATCGGAAAATTCAAAACTCTCTAGTCCTAAAATAACAGATTTCATCATATTTAATGTAAGCTTCCCTGCTTCTTGAGCATTACTTATTTCATTCAATTTACCTGCAGTAACTCCTGCACCAGCACCAGCAGCAACACCTCCTATAACGGATGTTTTGGTACTGTCAGATGCAAGCGATATAGCACCAGACACTAATGTAGCTAGAGCAGCCTTACCTGCAGCTTTTTCAGCTTCTTTGATTTTCTCTAATAATACAACACAATAATTAGCTCCCTGTGAAACTACTAATGTAGAATAGTTGATTAAGTCTAATTCAATCTGATTACAATCCGCATTTTTTACTTCCTTGGCTCTCTGGAAACAAAAAATGACTTCTTCCATTGTTTGATCATCTAATAGTTGGAAAAGTTTGGCTATGCCTAATCCTGTCCAAGCTTCAACACTGTGCTCTTTATCAAGCGAAGCTTCATATGCTTGAAGAGCTTCATCATAACGTTGAGCTTTAACTGCCATAAATGCTTTGTCTAAACTAAAATCTTTTTGTTTTGCCATAAATTATCTTCCTTTTTTTGAAATAAATTAAGTTTCAAATGAATATAACAATAATATAAAAATAATTCCTCAAAATACAGAAAATCTTATTTAGTCATCTGCTATAATGATGAGTTATTTCACTATCTATCGAGGAAAAGTTGCACACTTGGAAAGCGCGTAGAAAAAAAGTTCATACAGGTTTGAATCTCTCATTGCCCACGGTTTAAGCTATAACTCGAGAAAAAAAAGACTGCTTCAGCTGCTCTTTTCTTTAATATTGTTTTTATATCTAGATTTTTATAGTATTAATTTATATCAATTGTATTGTGAATTAAGCTTTTTAAGGAAGGATATTCAATGAACAAAAAAATAATTTTATCATTAGTATTATCAATAGTCATTTTTGGCTGTGTAAGCGTTAGCGCCATCCCTCTAGGAGGCCATTCTTTTTACAGAACTGATAAACCTGTTGCTACTTTTTTTAGTAGAGACCAAATCCCGCAAGAGTATGTGGAAATTGCATACCTTAATGCAGAAACTGGAGATGGAGATTTTGTTAGAGATGAAAAGATGATAGCTGGTTTGATTGAGAAAGCTTTAGCAATTGGAGCTGATGCCATCATTATTGAGTCTAACGATTCAAGGTCAGAAGGTGGTTATTATGGAAATGGTATCTGGGCAACTTCAACTTCGAAGTCATTTAAATGTATAGCAATTCGGTATAAATAGAATTAGGTTTTATAGAGTTTAAAAAAAAGGAGAAAATATGAAAAAGGCTATTTGTTTAGCACTAATAATGCTTTCATTTACTTATGCACAAGATGGAGAAGCGTATGGCTTTTCTGAGGGATCTGCGTATGGTAGTTTATTAAGTATGGGAGGATCAGCTGACGGGGATTCAGCAGACGAGAGAGAAATGGGTTTCAATTTAGGTTATCAATTTCCGTTAAATGAAAAATGGACTGCAGGAATAGGGTATACAAAAAGAGGGTTTGGATATGAAGATGAATATGATGGACAAATAGACAAACTATCATATGATATTTCAGGATTCGAATTTTGGGCAAAATACCACCTAACTCAAATGGGTAATGCCAATCTGTGGATTGGACCTTCGTTTGCTATGCTTACAAATGCAGAATATGAAGCAAGCGTGACTGATTCTGAGGATGGTTATGTGTATGGTCAAGTATCTGGTGACGCGGATATAGATGATAATGATTTAAGCATAATGCTAGGACTTTCTTTTCCAGTTGGGAATAGAAGTGAATTGAATCTTGGATATCAAAGAAGCATTACTAAAGTTGACGATATATTAATTTTCAATCAGCTGATTATTGGTTTTTCAATGAGCAGTTTATTCTAACAGAGAAATTGTAGAATAATAGTTATCAAAAGGGGCTTTAATTAGCCCCTTTTTTGTATACTATATTTTATAATATTTTAATTATTAATATAGTTTTTAAGAAAAAAAAGACTACTCAGATAATCCTTTTTAAATCAATTAAATAATTTGAAATAAAGACTATCTCAAAAAATAAAAGGCGCATATTTCTATGCGCCTTTTATTACTTATCTTTGAATTTTTTAAAAATTACTTTTTTAAAACCAAAGAGATAGTCCAAGATTGACTTGATTAACTTCCATATCCATCCATCTAACAAACTGTGGGTGAAGATATACGTTTCCACTCTCTTTGAAAGGCACAAACATACCAACTCTTAGAGCTTCATCTTCCCATGTTTCGTTATGTCTTATACCAACATGCCATTTGTCAGTAATAAACCAGTCAACACCTAATTCAAACATTGTATCGCTATTAGAACCATCATCCTCGTGCAATACTGCGCCACTAAGAAGCCAACTATCGGCAACAAAGCCACCGTACTCTAAAGCAAGGGTCATCTCAGCATCTCCGTCACCTTTAGTGTAATTAAAGGCACCATTTATCAAAGTTTTTCCTTGCTGACTAAAAGCAAAAGATGAAACCATGATCATCACAACTATTAATTTTCCAATTTTACTCATTAGTATCCTCCGTAATTTGTTTAGTTTATTTAATATAGCATTTTTTTTAATAAAGTTTAAATATTTAATATTATTAGGATTTAATAGTAAAAAATTAAAGCTTAAGCTTTTCTTTTACTAATTTTGAAAATTTCATGAAATCAACTGGAGATAAAGAAATGTCAACTACAATGGCACTCGTAAGAATGTTAACTGCTTTACTGCGAGACAAAAATTTATCACCAAGACTTGTACCGATAATTCCAGATGAAGCGAGAACTTTTGGAATGGAAGGTTTCTTTCAGAAAATTGGAATTTACGCTCACGAAGGACAGAAGTATGAACCTGTTGACTCAGAACAGTTAAGTTCATATCGAGAAGATAAAAGTGGTCAAGTGTTAGAAGAGGGTATTAACGAGTCTGGCGCGATGTCTTCTTGGATAGCTGCTGGAACTTCTTACACAAATCACGATTTAGAAATGATACCAATTTATATTTTTTACTCCATGTTTGGTTTTCAAAGAGTTGGGGATCTCGCGTGGGCAGCAGGCGACTCTCAAGCTAGAGGTTTTTTAATAGGTGCAACTGCGGGAAGAACAACTTTAGCAGGTGAGGGACTACAACACCAAGATGGTCAT
>Ga0208277_1002620_pt1 | contig 10113 bp, 5 predicted proteins | sample ETNtaG_5_FD_185782 | JGI IMG/M metagenome (GOLD analysis project Ga0208277, IMG submission 185782) | Marine microbial and viral communities from oxygen minimum zone, Eastern Pacific Ocean - ETNP201406SV205 (SPAdes) (version 2) | ecosystem: Environmental > Aquatic > Marine > Oceanic ...
TTTCATTTCCTAGCTGACTAAAATCCGCAGATAAGATTGATGGTGAGATTTGTATTTTTTTCATTGATAACTAGATTTACTAGTATCAATTTTTAAAATTTAATTGAATTAAATAATTGATAAATTTGTCTAGAAATTTCACTCTCTAGAGGAAAAGATAACATACCCATTACAGAATAGCCTAATATATATGGCATTAAATAAAATCTAATCATATAGAAGAACCATGCTACATATAAGGGAACTAGAGGAGCAATTATGAATGAAGGTGTTATAGGTTTAAACATTTTTATTAAAGGATTTGTATATTTAACAAAAATTTTCATAAAAAAAAATTCCGAGTCTTCTTTTTGGAAAATATTCATAGCTGTACGACCAATTAAGGTCCACATAATAATTCCTAAAATATAGTCGATAACTAGAATATATATTGGCATATGTTTTGAAAAAAAAGGGGGCGTTTATGTACGCCCCCTAATATAAAATTTATTTAGTGTGCTTTTCCTAGAATTGTCTTACCGCTAGGTATTCTGACCTCATCAACCATCTTTTGGGTTGCGCTGTCAGGTTCTTCAGTCATTAGACTTACTACAACCATTACAACAAGACATACTACTGCTCCGATAATACCAAATCTTAGATGGTCAATACCTAACCAAGGCGTTTGAGCCATGAATTTAGGACCAACATATATCAAGTACGCAGTACCTGATCCTAGACCTGCTATCATACCTGCAACAGCACCTGCTCTAGTTGCTCTCTTCCACCATATTCCAAGAACAAGTGGGAAGAACAATCCAGACATAGCGAAGTCGAATGCCCAGGCAACAGCACCGAGAATTGATGTAATTCTCATTGATGCAATGTATGCTCCAGCAGCACCGATTACTATTAGAAGTGCTCTAGCAACTAATAATCTTTTTCTTACGTCTGCTTTTGGATCAACGATTTTGTAGTAAATATCGTGTGATAAAGCGTTCGCGATCGCAAGAATTAGACCATCTGCAGTTGACATCGCAGCAGCCATACCTCCAGCAGCAACTAGTCCAGAAATTACGTAAGGTAATCCAGCAACTTCAGGAGTTGCAAGAACTACTACGTCACCTCTCATGAACCATTCATTTAACTGAAGAACACCGTCTCCGTTAAAGTCTGCTATGAAGGCCTGTTTAACATTAATCCAAGCATTAACCCATTCAATTTGCATTATTTCAGCAATAGGTTTTCCAATTAGACCCGTTGGTAAGTTAGGATCTAAAAGAGATATCTTAGATAATGTTGCTAACATAGGCGCTGAAGTATAAAGCAATGCAATAAAGAATAGTGACCATGCCACTGATTTTCTTGCAGCTTTAACACTAGGCGTTGTGAAGTATCTCATTAGAATGTGAGGTAAAGAAGCAGTTCCCACCATCATACAGATTGCTAATGATATAAACTTCCATGCAGCCATTCCACCAGCTGGTACGTCAGAGTGAGGAACTGAAATCGATTTCAATCCTCCTGGTACACCAGCAGCTTTTATATCTGCAGCAGCGTTTTTAACTAATCCAAATGTAGCCTCTAGATCGTTTAGTCTTGCTACCTCATCCGCTAACATTAGATGCGGAAAGAAACCAAAACCATTTTTGTTACTAATCCAGAATACAGGAATTAGGTAAGCAATAATTAATACGATGTACTGGGCAACCTGTGTCCATGTAACCGCTCTCATACCACCTAACATTGAACATAGTAAGATACTTACTAATCCAACCCAAACTCCTAATTCAAATGGAATACCTAGAGCTCTAGATGCAATTGTTCCTGTCGCGTTAATTTGTGCTGTCACATAAGTGAAAGAAGCCAAAGTAAGAACAACAACTGCCATGAAACGCGCAAGGTTTCCGCCGTATCTTGTTCCTATGAAATCTGGCACTGTGTAACAACCAAACTTTCTTAAGTATGGAGCCATTAGCGATGACACTAATACGTATCCACCAGTCCATCCGACTAGGAATGCCATGTAAGTGTAACCACCAAAGTAAATACCTCCAGCCATTGCAACGAATGATGCACCTGACATCCAGTCAGCTGCTGTGGCCATTCCGTTAAATACTGTTGGTACTTGTCTTCCAGCTACATAGTATGCATCAACCTGCACGGTTCTTGATAACCATCCAATTAGTGCATAAATTGCAACTGTAAAAGCAACGAACATAATTCCGATTGCTTCTTTTGAGACTCCACCTTGTTCTAAAACAGCCATCAGTAGAATGAAGACTATAAAGCCTCCAGTATACATGCCGTATATTTTAGGAAGGTTTTGTATAAATCCACCTTTAAACATTATTCATCCTCCTCTCCGAAGCCAAACTCGTCATCAATATCTTCTTGTTTACTTGCAAACCAGAATATTAAAACAACAAACAACATTAGATGAAATGATGATCATTAGGTAGTACTATTATCACGTCGTTGCTCTTCTTAACTACTCTCTTCTGGCATTCCCGTCAACGAAGCAAACTCTAACGGGGTAAACTTAATCCCGTCGCCGTTGTAGAATTTGTTCTGATATTCCACCCAGTGCAAACGCAAGGCGTGCAAAAACGCACTCAAACTCTCCATGCCTAACAAGACTCCTAACGTCGCGCCTAACCATACGCCAAATCCAATGACGATGGCAACTATAGATCCACTCTCAACTGCTGCCATGAGACATCGATCCCAAAAAACCGCAGAGAGCTGCGCGTGTGCTAAAGAAAGCGCCCAGAGACGCAAATAACTCGCCGTGTTGGAAATCGCGCCTAAGACGAATTCAATCGTGTGGATCATTTGGTGGACTAAAACGTCACCAAAATCAAACTCTTCATCGCCATGGCCGTGATCGTCGTCGCTATTGTTATTATAACTGCTATTTTCACCGAGGGATCTCAACTCTTCCGAGCTATTTACTCGTTGCATGCCATCGCCGTCGCCTTCGTCCAAACGAACGTACATGCCGCCTCGCCTTTTTTGCTCATGCCGTCTCTTTAAAATGATTGGTTTCGGGAAGAGCATGATCGGCACCGAGACAAAACACGCGAACAAGATGAGCAACTGCAATCCACCTTGACCTGGGAACATTTTGTTCTCCGGGCACCCTGCACTCCCTCCCGGTCCTTCGCCCATGCAATCAACGTTACCGGGAGCTAAGAACATGTAAATCATGACGTGGTATAAATCCGCCGTACAACCGGGCGTAATCCATTTCAAAACGATCAGAAACGACAGGTATCCAAACAAACCACCCAAGAAGACGACTTGAGGTATGAATTCGCAATACACGGACAACCAATCGCCGTCTTTTAATTGGTTCAAAAATGACATGAAAATCCCAACCATCATTTGCGTCACCCCGAGCAATATGGACATTTTCATCTTTAGTGAGTTCAAAAACGGAAGTTCCGATCGGGTTCCGTGCCAAACTGGGTCGACACCAAACGGATATGCAGAACCATCTCGCGAGACTTTACCAGTGGTGTATTGCGAATCGCACGTGGTATCTTTTGTAGGATCGATCGGGTCGCATATGTACTTCGACTCGCCAAACATTTTCATCGGCACCGAAAAGCACTCGTTATACAAAACGCCGGTATAGACCGAAAAAGCCGCCATTAACAAAATACAATACCGTCCGTGGAACACCATCCCGAAGATTTCGCCCATTGGTTTTTCAGAGAGTTTTCTTTCCTTCACGACCATGTAGATAGCAAATGCGAGCATAATAATACCGTGGCCAAAATCGCCAAACATAACCGCGAACAGAAACGGAAACGTCACGATAGTCATCACCGTCGGGTTCACTTCGCGATACCTCGCAACCCCGTACGCCTCGACGATTTCTTGAAACACGTTCGTCCATTTTGTCGTGCGGTAATATGTTGGCGGCGTTTGACCTTTGTGCGAAATAGACGCGAAGATCGTTCCGACTGACGCCGACGAGTTTCGATTGGCTACTACCACCGCCTCCGCGACTCTACTCTTCGCGGATGTTGGACACCACCCCTCCGCGACTAAACACTTCCTCGTCACGTCGATCGAAAACATGTTCATCGCGTGATAGGTCGCCTTCTCTCTTCTTACCAATGTAAACCAAAACCACAAATCGTTCGCGACTTTACCAAGCGTTCGATCTCTGTGTCGTATGCTCGCCTCTAACGTCGATCGCAATTCCGTCAACCTTCCTGTACACTCCGCGTGCATTTGTCTCTGTCTCGTGAAGTCTTCCGGAAACGGGTACCTGTTCGCATTGAACCCCTCGCAAATTTTCACGATCTTATTCCTTGCTCTCTCACCGGCGAAAAAGACCACGTACACCGTCTTAAACGTCTTCTCCCCCGTCGTCGGCTCTTCCACGTGTCCTTCAATGTTTGCCAGCTTCAAAAACACGTTCCCTCTCGTCGCTCGAAACAAAACGCGTTCGAATGCGTGCACTTTCTCCGTTTTAATCGTCCCCGTAATAAATCCCAACCTCGCGCTCGCCGCGATACCTCCCATGGAAGCTTCGTTCCTCTCTATGTCGTGGTCCGGATGATTCTGATCTATAAACGAGCCAGTTCGTCGCGTCATTTGTGACCCGTTCCCTCCTAATCCTTCGTCATCTACTTCACTTCGAAACGAACTCGACAACAAACTCTCCTCGTCTTGCCTTTGGTTTTGCCTTCGCATCATCTGCAACGAATCTTCCTCGTCCTGGTGCCGGTACGCGTCTGACCGCGCTTCTTCGAAGAATCCTCCGGCTTTCTCCAAAACCAACTGCAATTCCACGAGCTCTCCGTGCGATCGCCTCAACTTTTCCGTGTTGGCAGATAACTGCGTGACTTCTTCCGATAAGACGTCCAGAGTGTGTTCCAACTCGTCGATCGAAATGATGTTTCTATTCCTCCCTCGTCCACCGCCTCCGTCCTCCTCCTCCTCCTCCCGGTCGCCGCCAATCTCTTTCCTCACCGTAATCCCAGCTTTGCTCGCGTGTTCGGCAAAAAACCTCAGCTTTCTCAACATCTCGTCGCATCGTTTCACCTGATTCGCGTACGTCTTCTGAAACGCCGATTTCTCCCGATTCAAATCCCGAAACGCGACCAACCCGACCGACCCGAGCGTTTGCACCGTGTCGTGCGCCGCCTCCGCGGGGATGATCAGCTGCACCAGCTCCATCTCCTCCGAACGGAACATGTCCATCTCGACCCCCATCTTCTTTCTTTCTCTCTCTCTCTCTCTCTCCCGTGGTCGCGATGATGATGTTCTCTTTTTTTTGTCCGGTTTTTTTCGCTCAATTTTTTTTCTCTTTTTTTTTGCCTCTTTGAAAAAACCCTAAACAGTACGAAAGCCTTTTGAAAGAGAGCTTTAGAGATGTTTGTCGTCACAAAGAAGAGAGGCAGAGTCCTCTCGAGTAACGTCGCGAAGGCGCGAGAAGAAGAAGAAGAAGACTGCGAATACCCCCGCGACGAGTAGGTTACCGCGACCGGTTTTCGGCTTTTATTGGACGGCTTTTGTTTCGAAGAGAAGAGGTGGAGCGCTTTGAAGAGAGAGAGAGAGAGAGAGAGAGAGAGAGAGAGATCTGAAAATTCCCGATCTCGATTCTCGAACGGAAACGTCTTTAGAGAGAGCGGACTCGTCGTCGTCGTCGTCTGAAGAGAAGCGATACGCGCGCGCGGGAACGAAAAAAAGATGGAGGCGTACGACGCGGTCGGGGAGATTAACTTTAATCCGTCGGCGAGTTATGGCGGGAACGCGAGACAAAACGCGACGTGGTCGCCGTACGACAACAACGGGGGCACGGTCATGGCGGTTGCTGGTGAAGACTACGTGATTTGTGCGGCCGATACTCGCATGAGCACGGGGTATTCGATCATGACGAGACACTACACTAAAGTGGATGAAATGTCGCCGAAAACGTTGATGGCATCGGCTGGGTTTATGGCAGACGCGGCGACGTTGAAGAAGTTGCTGAAAGGGAGGTGCGAGCAATACAAGTACGCGAATAATAAACCCATAGGATGCGTGGCATTCGCGCAGATGCTCTCGAATACGCTGTACATGCGAAGGTTTTTTCCATATTACGCGTTTAATATCGTGGCTGGGTTGGATGCGGAAGGGAAAGGGGCAGTGTTTACGTACGACGCGGTTGGTAGTTACGAGAGGACGAATTATTCCTGTCAAGGGAGCGGGCAACAGTTGATTATGCCGGTGTTGGATAACCAGTTGAAAACAGTCAGTCCGTTGGTGTTGCCAGCAGTGAGTAGCGCGACGCCGTTGAGCGAACAGGAGTCGATTGATTTGATTAAAGATTGTTTCGCGACGGCTACAGAGAGAGACATTTATACCGGTGACGCTGTAGAGTTGTTTGTGATGAACAAAGATGGGATTAGGAAGGAGACGATGCCGTTAAAGAAGGATTAGCGTTTTGTAGCAGAACTGTAGTCACGTAGCTTTTAATCTATAATCAGATCGTATACTAAAACATCGTAAAGAACGAAGAGCGAGGCTGCGTGCATGTACTTTTTCCTTTTTCTTCCGTTCATAATCAACGTCCATATTTGGAGTATTGCTTTTACAAGACGCCGAAAGAGTGCGCGCAACTGTATAAAAATTTCTTTGAACTATGTAATTCTCTCTCTCTCTTTCTATCGTATACTCAATGTATGTATCTACACGTGTATGTACCAACGCAAAAAGTTGAGTACTGCAGTTATTATGAAATAATATTTCGGATTTAGAAGATAGTCGCGGTCAACAAAAAGACGGCCATGCCGACCATCGCGGCTCTGCCGTTGACCATTTCCACCGTCGGCGTGAACTTCTCGTCCAAGTTGGCCCCTTTGTACGCGCCCATGACGCCGTCCTTCAACGCGGGCGGGAAGTACCCTTGCGGTTCAACGACCGGCACGATGGAAGCACCGGCAATGCCAGCAACCGTCAACGCCACCAAGAGCGGGTGCGTGGAGATGCCCGTCAACACGTCCCCGTTGAACGTGTTCAACACCGCCAACACGAAGCCAATTTGCGCGCAGCGACCGTTGATCAATTCAGCCGTCGGCGTCCACCCGGACTGTCTGAACAAAGTTTCGCCGTACTTTTCAACAAACAATGCTTCACCCATGGAGGTGTCCGTGGAGCCTAAAAGTTCAAACGCTTTCGTCAATTCCGGAATGTCCATGTCCTTGACAAAACTGGGGACCGAGGAGCCTCCGTCCGCCATGTCCATGATGTCTTCGAGCTCACCCAAACCGAGTTCGCCGCCGGACATTTCTTGGTTCATTTGTTCCGATCGAGTCTGTTTGGTGTTGAGAAGGAGCGAAACATAAAACGGAGAAAAAAAGAGGGACGACGGTTAGCGCAAATGTCGCTCAACACGCGCGCGAGAGTTGCGGAACGACGATGATTAATGGTGACGTTGGCATCTTCCCCAACATCAGCCGTCAAAGGAAAAAAGGAAATCACGCACGATGACGGTCTTCGTCGACTTCTTGGACGACGCTTTTGTCGCTCTCAAGGAGGCGATGGACGAGGTAAACGTCTTGGCCGTGGCGGTGGAAAACATTCTTCTTTGATAGACGTGTGCGTGCGCGTGCTGTAGAGTGGAGGCTGTTATAGAAAAAAAAGATTATAGAGAGATTAATCGCAGGTTATTTTGTGCAACACCAAAACCGGTACAATTTCGTTTTTACGAAAGGAAAAATCCGAAAAGAGTTACGCGAACGAGCGCGCATCTCGACGCGCGACTTCTTTTTCGTTTCGAGCGCGTAGAATTGAACGATCTCTTCGTCTCGTTCTCGAAAAAGGCAGCGCGTTGTTATTTTTGTCTTCGTGTTGATTAATCGTAGAAAATATACTGTATATGGGTTACAAATCTTAACATCTTTTATGCGGATGGTACTGAATAAATAAATCTGTCTCGTTTCGACGCCGAGGAGTTCTGCCGGAGTTGACGAGCCGACTCCAGGCACCCCCTCGCGTAATAGTCTCACACGGAACTGCTGCCTCGACTGGCTCTCGCGCTCGCTCTCGCCTGCGCTTTTTTCGCCTTCAACAAAGACTCTTTTCTCGCCATCTCTTCTTTGATTCGGTTTTTCAACTCCAACATCATTTGCTGGCGGTTTTGTTCCTTCTCCTCGGCCGTTTGCTCTGTGTGTTTGGATTCTTTTTGGATGACTTCGTTGATTTGGTCATTTTTCATGCCGTTTTTTCGCATCGATCGGGCCCACATGCGTTTTCTCGCGACGCCACAGTCGTCCACGCCCGGAGTTGGAACGCCCGGTTCACAGTTTTTGCAGCAGTTGTCCACACCTGGGATGTCCACACCGGGGAGACACTTCGGGTCCGGGTTGCACCCTTTCCATGGGTTTTGTTTCTTCGTTTCGACTTCGCCGGTGCCCAACTCTTGGACTTTTTGCTTCACCAAGGACGTTTCTGCGCAGCACGTATCGACGCCCGGGGTGGTACCGCCTGGAATGCACTCAGGATTTGTGTCACACGCCGCGTTATCCGGGCAACACGTGTTCTTACCGATGTCCGGGACGCCCGGTTTGCACGACGGGTTCGCATCGCAGTTGCCCGGCGTGCCATCATAATCCGGCGGCGGCGGTGGTTTGCAGCACGTGTCGATGCCCGGGAACTCAGAGCCAACTTGGCATTCCGGGTTCGGGTCGCAAACGTGGCAGCAGTTGTTCACTCCTGGTTCTAAACTGCCAGCAGTACACGTCGGGGATGAGTCGCATTCGCCTTGTTTGCAGCACGAGTCGACGCCAGGGGTTGGGACGCCAGCGACGCACGTCGGCGTGGCGTCGCACGCCTTCGCGAAGAGCGGTTTGCCCGTTGCCGGATCGACTGGGTTTTGGTTAACTAACGGTAAACCAGTCGCAGCATCGACGAGCGGCGCGCCTGGAATCATTCGCGAGGCGGTACCGGTGCAGCAGCCGATGCCCGGGATCGGAACGCCGGCGACACAGCCCGGATTCGGGTTACACGCTTGTCCAGTGACTGGGTCAATTTGGTTCAACATTTGCGGTTGCGCGTTTTCAGCAGTGATGACGGCCGAAGCGCCCGGGTTCGCGCTCGCGGTGCCAACATATTGGCCCGGAATTTGTTGTTGTTGTTGATAGAATTGCGTTTGTTGTTCTTCCGAGCCAACCATCGCTTCTGCAGACTCGCAGCAGCCAATGCCCGGAATCGGGACACCCGCGACGCAGTTTGAATCCGTGTTGCAGGGCACACCGGTGACTGGGTCGATTTTTTGTCTAGATTGCGCATCGGCGATGATCAACGCCTTTTCGGCTTCATTGCAGCAGCCAATGCCCGGAATCGGGACGCCGGGTATGCACTCGTCGGCAACATTGCACTCCGGTAAACCATTCTCGCCAACTGGGCTGGTTTGCTCCGCTGGTTGTACAACTCCACCAGTTGCCGGAGCAGCTTGTAATTGTTGCTGGTACGGATTTTGCGTTTGTTGTTGTTGGATTTGCTGTTGTTGTCCATACGGAAGTGCCGCGGCAGGTTGTGTCGTTACCGCACCAGCAATAGGGTACTGGTACGGGTTAACCGGCACTTGGTTTTGCGTCTGAGTCGGTGCGACATCCGCTGGCGTCAACGTCGCGGTTTCGCAACACCCAATGCCCGGATACGGCACGCCAGCGATGCACCCAATAATCGGGTTGCATTGCACCCCGCTCTCCATGTCCACCGGCCAAGACGCTGGTGGTTTCGACAAATCCACGTTCGTTCGCTGTGCATCCTCCGAAACGCCGCCATCTGCCGGCGTCGCGAATGGCTGTCCCGTTTGCGGGTCGATAGCCACAGCCGCTTGCTCCACGCCGGGTTGCGGAGTGGAGTCAACCTGCCCAGAGGCCGCTACTTGTTGCTGCACCGCGTATGCTTCCTGGTTCACCCACTGCGGGTTGGCCGTTTCTAACACGTTCGGTACCGGAGCTTGTTCTTGCACCGGCGGTTGCACCGCCGGTTGCGCCTGCGCGACGATCGGTTCTTCTGGTTGTGGTTCCACCGCTTGCTCCGCGGCTTGAATTTCATCATCGGGGTGTTGCTCGAGCGGCGCGTGTTGTTCTTCCACGGGTTCTGGCCACGCGTGGATATCCATCG
>Ga0208277_1002622_pt1 | contig 10112 bp, 10 predicted proteins | sample ETNtaG_5_FD_185782 | JGI IMG/M metagenome (GOLD analysis project Ga0208277, IMG submission 185782) | Marine microbial and viral communities from oxygen minimum zone, Eastern Pacific Ocean - ETNP201406SV205 (SPAdes) (version 2) | ecosystem: Environmental > Aquatic > Marine > Oceanic ...
TAACTCGGCACATCTGGAGCGATACATGCTGACCGTAGGTATTGCAATGTTGCAAGGTGCGCGGCATGAGCATATATTTTCAGTACTAAAGGCTGCAGAGATTCTTGATCTCAAAATAAGTATTCAAGAGTTGAGGAAAGCCGAAGATGTTTCTGGAATCGATGCCCTAATTCTTCCCGGAGGTGAGTCGACTGCTATGAAAATCGCAAGTCGTTCAGAGAAACTCTACACTAAATTGTGGGACCTAATAAGACAAGATAAAATTCCAGTTCTTGGGACATGTGCAGGTGCAATCTTGTTATCCCAACAAGGATTGATCCAAACATCCATTGAAAGAAACGCATTTGGGAGACAAAAGGAAAGCTTCCAATCTGAAATCAAAATAAATCTTGCCGAGGAAGAGAAATATCCGGGAGTATTCATCAGAGCACCACGATTTTTGCAAGGAAGTGAGCACCCTATTGCTTGGCTTGGGGATGAGGTTGTTGGAGTGAATGAAGGTAAAATCATGGCTCTAACATTTCATCCAGAATTAACTGACAATTACAAATTCCACGTCTGGTTACTAAGTGAAGCAAAGCATTTGTCATGATTGTGATTTACCGTTGAATTCAAACCATTGATACTAGGGCGCATAAACGTGCAACTTCAGATGGCGAGTGAAATTGCCCCTCCCGAAACGGGTGAAGCAGAGGGGTGTATTCAGTGTCAGAGAGGTAGTAAATTAGTACTCTTTGTAACCGGTAAGTGCCATTGGGGTTGTGATTACTGCCCATTATCGGATAACCGAAGAGAATCTCCGGACATGTTTGCAAATGAGCGAAGATGTTCAAATTTTGATGAAGTCGTCGAAGAAGGAAAAGCGATGAGAGCAACTGGAACAGGTATCACGGGTGGAGACCCAATGCTAGACTTTGCCAAGACAGTGGAGGCAGTAAAAGCCTTGAAGAAATCTTTCGGAGATGAGCATCACATACATTGCTATACATCCATTCCAATAAAACCTGAACAAGCAAAAGAACTTGGAGAAGCAGGACTAGACGAGTTAAGATTTCATCTTCTCGATCTCAGTCTTAAAAGATATGAGGACTCAGTTAACGCCGCTTCTGAAGCAGGAATATGTGTCGGTGTCGAATTACCTGCTGAGCCAGATAAAGAAGACAAACTAATGGCACTCTTAGATGAACTCAACAATTCTACCGTCGAATTCCTCAACATCAACGAACTTGAGATAACAATAGGAAACCAAGAGAATATGGACGTGAGAGGGTTTAATCTCGCAGGTGCTATTACTGCTGCTGCAGAAGGGTCGGCGGAGTTAGGATTCAAGTTAAAGCAAGCAGCTAAAGATATGAGTTTCCATGTCAAATTCTGTACAGCAACATACAAGGATGCTGGACAATTGAGAAATCGGTTTAGACGAAGAGGAGAAGCAACTCTCCGCCCTTACGAAATATTATCAGATGATGACACCATATTGTTTGGAGCAATTCCTTGTGAACTAGAAGATGCTGCAGACGATATCAAAGAACTATCAGAGGCTTTGGGATTAATTGATGGTTGGATTCGATATGATGCCTCCACTAGAAGGATAGAGATCCCATTATCTGCTGCTGAAGATGTCGCAGAATATCTCAATGTTCCAGTTCAGATGGTAGAAGTTCATCCAACCCATGAAAGACTTGAAGTCGGAATTGTTCACTTGAACGATTTACGATGATCATTGATCAGATGCAACTACAACTCTTGCAGGCACAAGTACTCTTTCTTTGTACATGTACCCTGCTTCCAATTCATCAATAACTTGGTTTGCAGGGAAGTCTTCAGAAGGAGGCAATGTAGTAATTGCTTCCATTTTCGTGGGGTCGAACTTACCACCTTTTGTCTCAATTTTTGAAACGCCATCACTAGATAATTCGGACCACATCTTAGTACGAATTAGTGTCAGCCCCTCATCCTCATTAACAGATAATGCACGATCGATATCTGCTAATACACTAAGCATCTTTCTAGCCATTCCCATACCCCCATATTGAATTGCAGTAGCCTTTTCAGACATCAGCCTTTTTCGTGTATTTTGAATTTCAGCATCACGATATGTGATTTCTTTTTCAGCAGTCTCAGCACGTTGCAATGCATCTGCTAACGGGTCGATTTCCTCAACCTCTTCAACAATGACTTGTTCCTCTTCAGGGACTTCAGCAACTGCATCCTCCGCAACTACTTCTTCGTCTTCCATGACGGTGCGAAACAGAAGTCATTTTTCAATATCACGAATCAAGAAGGTACTCTAGGTTCCAATCTCCATGACCCCACAATTTGGCATCGAGGTGTTCTCTCCCTAGAATTTGAACAAATCCCTTATTGTTGACAGCATGGTGGAGTGTTCTAGAATTCCGGTCATGGGCCTCAAAAGTTGGAATGATTCTAGGATCTTTGCTCTCATCAAGAGTTTCCCCCATGTCCTTTCTTCTTTGCATCCAATCAGCACAAACTTTCTCGGCAAATTCAGATTCGTTCATCTGCGAAAGATTAGCCCTTACTTCGTCCCATAACTCAGAGTCGTACATGTCATCCACATGCCCCACATCACTTCCAATTGCATTCTCTAAGTAAAGAAAACAACGTCCTTCCCATGCTTCCCAATGGCCAATACTTGTCCATTCTACCAACTTCAGAAGAGCATCATACGCTTGATTTTCAGATAGGACTTGCTTTACACTTCCACTACCTGAGATGTGTTCAGCCAGATCGAGGAATTCAGCTTCACAATCAATATCAAATTCCCGATTTAATTTTACATCCTTAGGGGGGCGAGTAGAACGCAGAGAACTGCTTTCCATTTTTGAAAGAAAATCCTTCCAATCCATTTGAAGTATGGAAATAAGTGCCGGTCCATCAACAAGATGGAGTCGCATCTCAATTCCCATGTGTCTGGCGTAGAAGACTACACTCATCATTCCATCGGGACATAGTTCGCATTAAATTACACAAAGGAATAGATAGGTTTCAAGAATGGCCTTCTGCCCGTTGAGTACAGGAGGGTATTGCATGGCTACCATCAAAGAGCAGATTCAAGCCCTCTATGATGAGATCAATAAGACTCAAAAAAATAAGGCCACAAATGCCCATATTGGCAAATTGAAGGCCAAAATCGCTCAATTAAAACTCAAGGAGGAAAAGGCTGCAGCATCTGCTAAAGCGGCTGGACCTGCAAAGGGGTTTGAGGTAAAGAAATCGGGAGACGCATCTGTTGCCTTGGTAGGTTTTCCCTCTGTTGGAAAATCAACTTTAATCACCCAAGTAACCGATGCAAAATCTGAAGCAGGGAACTTTGCCTTTACTACACTAACCTGTATTCCCGGATTGATGGAACATCGCGGAGCAAAAATTCAGATTCTGGATTTGCCAGGACTGATTAAAGGCGCGGCGGAAGGAAAGGGTCGAGGAAAAGAAATCCTTGGTGTAATCCGTTCCTGCGACATGGTTTTGTATATCGTTGACCCATTCCAAGATTCTCATTTCAAAGTCTTACATCGGGAATTAGAAAATGCTGGAATTAGACTGAACCAAACCAAACCTCCTGTTTTCGTGAAGCGGGTCGACAAGGGTGGGATTGATGTCAGAACAACTGTTGAGCAAACTCACCTAACTCCGGAAGAGATGGGAGATATAATCCGCTCATTCGGCTATACATCAGCAATCGTCACCCTACGTGCCGATACTACAGCAGAAATGTTGGTAGACACAATGGTAGGTACCCGCATCTATTCGAAATCTGTTATAGCTGTCAACAAAATTGACATCGCTACGGAGGAAGAAATCGTCAATGCAGAGAAGGCTTTGCCACAAGATTGGCCAATTATGCGGATTTCTGCTTTCAAGGGGACTGGGCTTGATGAACTGAAGGATTTCATTTATGACAATCTAGGATTTATGAGAGTCTTCTTGAAACCGCAAGGACAAGAAGCAGACTTGGAAGAACCATTAATCGTGAAAGATGACTCAACCGTCGAAAATGTCTGTAACAATCTGCACAGAGATTTCGTAAGAAAGTTCAGATTTGCTAGAGTAAAAGGTCCTTCAGCAAAATTTGACTGGCAAAGAGTTGGTCTTGACCATCTACTGAAAGATGGAGACCTTCTTTCAATTATCATCAAGAGATGAGTGTCACGACAACTATAGTGAATAATATTCGAGTTCGATTATATTTACTAAATTATTCATCTCCCCGTTAATGCTTATCGTCATAAACCGTGACTAAAGTGGCAAAATCATGCCAGAAGCATTACCTGATTTTGGCAACATTCACTTCTCCGGCACTCTAAGGCCATCTCAAGAGGCCGCAAGTAAGATCCTAATTCCACAACTTGATTCCGGTGAAACAAGGCTCCATGTAGTCGCACCACCTGGTTCGGGAAAAACAGTACTAGGACTTTACGTCTGGGCTGATTTAGTGAAAAAACCCGCCCTAGTATTATCTCCAAACTCTGCAATTCAAGCACAATGGGCAGCAAGAACATCGCTGTTTGATTTAGATGGAAAGGATGATTTCATTAGCACAGACCCGAAAAATCCAGGATTACTAACCTCCTTAACCTATCAGTCCGTTACTGCTCCGGGAAAAGGTGGAGAAGAAATCGAAGAACTAGCATTGTTAGCTTGGTCTGAGAAATTAATTGCTGAAGGAGAAGCACACGATCACAAAACCTGTGAGGATTGGCAATCAGGGCTCAAAGAAAATAATCCTGAATACTATGAACAAAGGCTAGGGACATACAGGAAGAAAGTGCGTGACGAAATAGCAAAACAAGGCGATGCAATCTCAATTCTGGGAGATAGTGCGAAAGAAAACCTAGAGAGGCTGAAAAAAATTGGAGTCGGCCTAATCATTCTAGATGAATGTCATCACCTGATGCACCACTGGGGTAGAATCCTAGCCGAAGTAAAGGACCTTTTCGGCAACCCTGTGATATTAGGCCTAACAGCAACACCGCCGGTGGCTGAAGATTTCGATGAAGCAGATGTCAAACGCTATGAAGAATTCTTCGGACCTGTTGATTATGAAGTTCCTGTACCTGCATTGGTACGCGAATCTAATCTTGCACCATACCAAGATTTGTGCTATTTTACCCGACCAAACTCATCAGAGTTACAATATATTGCAGGAGTGGATACAGAATTCGAAGAATTACTTACTGAACTACGCGATAAAGAGTCCCCTAAAAAAGAAGGACAAATACCAGATCTTGACACATGGTTATTCAATTCACTTCAGGTACGTAAATCTACAGGCGAGAAAGAAATGAATTGGAACGATTTCCATCGAAAGCATACCTCTTTCGCAGATGATAGTCGTCGTTATTTACAATTGAATGAATATGATTTACCTGATGACGTACCAATGATTTCAATGAATAATTTCGATGAGAGTTGGACTCGAATCAGTGTCCTTCGAACTGTTCTTGATCGTTATGTCAGGTATGGTTTAAGGAGGTCTGAATGTACAACTGATCATGAATTATCAGAATCGGTAGTTTCCAGATTACGCTTACTCGGCATCCAGATAACAGAAACGGGTTCACGCCCCTGTGCCTCGCCTGTAGGCAGAGTAATGGCATATTCAAAATCAAAAGTAGATGCTCTGGGAAAAATAGTACGCTCCGAGCAAGAAGCATTGGGTGATTCAATAAGAATGGTAGTAGTTACAGATTTCGAGAAGACCTCAGCAACATCACTAGTCGATGGAATACTGGATGATGAAGCAGGCGGAGCAATCTCTGCCTTTCGCTCACTTGTATCGCATTATGAAGGTGATTCATTAGACCCAATTTTGATGACAGGTAGCACTGTTTTAGTTGATGATGACTTGTTTGAGAGATTTCTTAACAGAGCAGAAACCTGGGTTAAGAAAAATGAGGTGGACATCAGATTTGAAGATAAAATTCGAGAGGGATATCATGAAATTCATGGAAGGGGCAAGGATTGGATTCCGAGATATTATTCGATGATGATTACAGAATTCTTTCAAGAAGGACTGACAAAGTGCCTAATTGGAACTCGAGGATTGTTGGGGGAAGGATGGGATGCTTCGCGAATCAATGTTTTGATTGATCTCACTACAGTCACAACCAGTATGAGCATCAACCAATTAAGAGGCCGTTCAATACGACTCGACTCCAACTGGAAAGAAAAGGTCGCAAACAATTGGGATATCGTTTGTCTCGCAGAAGAATTCACCAAAGGATTCGACGATTATGAACGATTTAAACGCAAACATAAGCAATTGTATGGCGTTTGTGATGATGGAACAATTGAGAAAGGAGTAGGTCATGTACATGCAGCATTCAATGACGCAAAACCCGAAGGTGTAAACGAAGGGATGGAAATGTTCAATGAAGATATGCTGTTAAGGGCGAAGAACAGGGCACATGTTCGTAAATTATGGGGGATCGGGAAGAAATTTAGTGAGACATCCAGTTCAGCAGTAGAGGCAAAAATGGGCTCTGGTTTTTCTGGAGGTTTCAAATTTGGAGTTAACAGAAGACCTTGGACTGATGAATCATTAATGCTTGAAATTTCCAAAGCGATTGTAGATACATTGAGAGATTTGAGAGAAATCGACAGAGACTGTAAAGCAACTGGTGGAGAAAGAGGTGGCGGATGGTTGAGATATCATCTGAAAAATGCAAGTGAAGAAGAAACTGCAAAATTCACTAAAGCTCTTGAAGAGGTTCTGGGACCTCTTGACAATCCAAGATACATCATTAGTAGACCTGCAATGCATATGCGTGACACATGGCTAACCAAACTTCTACCAGAGGTTGTAGCTAAATTCCTTAGACGTGCAGAGAGAAGTATCCAAATGTATCACATGGTACCATCTATTGTTGCAAATTCAAAAGAAAGAGCCAATGTTTTCAAAAGACATTGGGACTATTATATCGGCAAAAGTGACCTTACATATTGCAGAAGCGACGAAGGAAAGCAGCATATTGAAGAAATTAGGAAAGGTGGATTAGGACCTAAAAATAGCATCCATAGAAAGGATGTTTATTTGTGATTAATCCCAAATTCCCATGTCCATTCTCGCATCCTCAGAAGCGTGAATTTTTGGATCCCATCTCGGTGACCATACCAAGTTGATGTGAACACTTTGCACTGCTTTCAAAGCAGCACGGTGTGCTGCAGCCATTATTTCAGCAGCGGCAGGACACCCTGGACTAGTTAGAGTCATGTCAACCTCTGCGTGTTTGACTCCTTCTTTATCTTCGAATCTAACATCGTATACCAATCCCAACTCAACTATTGAGATATCTAGTTCTGGGTCTTCGACTTCCTCTAATGCGGTCATAACTTCTTCTTTTGTCGTCATTCAATCGCCTCCTTTACTCGGTGTTGAACCATATCGAACATTGTCCTAAATCCATTTGAGCGAGAAGGTGTCAGGCTAACTAAAATTCCTGCTTCTTCTGCGAAAGCAGGTGTTAACTCTAACACAGTTTGAGGTGTAGAACCGTTAACAGCAATGGAAAGAATGCCTTGAAGACCTTGCACCATCTTTGCGTCTGCAGCAGCCTTCATCCAAACTTTATCATCACGAATTGTTACTTCGATGTGAGCGATAGATTGGCAACCTTTTACCAAATTCGAATCATTCCATTCTTCAACCGGTAATTCATCTACTTCGCTAGAAAAATCCATCAGAACTTCAAGGCGCTCGAATTGATCATCTATTTCTTGGAATTCCTCGATTATCTCTTGGATTGAATCTGGCCAAGTCATGCCATTGCCTCCAATACTCGGTCTATTCCTGACAAAAAGATACTAGCATCTGACTCATCATTGTAAAGATAGAATGATGCTCTAATTGTTCCATTTACTCCTAGCCTTTCCATTAATGGTTGAGCACAATGATGGCCTGTTCTTACAGCTATTCCTTGTGCATCCAATAACCTAGCAAAATCCTCTGGATGAATTGTTGGGTGAGTAAAAGACACCACTGCGGCGTCTTCTGGACCAAGTGATGAATACACTGTCATTCCTTTTTCCTTAAGTTGCCTAGAAACATCTCTCGCAATATCCAACAACCTTGTGTGATGACTTTCAAGATCAACTTTTGAAATCCATTCAAGTGCTGCTGCCCAACCAAATCCTTCAGCAATTCTAGGAGTACCTGCTTCGAATTTGTGCTCATTGGATTGATATGTTGAACCTTGGAGTGTTACAGTTTCAATCATATCTCCACCACCCATGAAAGGTTCCATCTCACTAAAGGCATCCTCGCTAATTAGTAGTGCACCAATACCGGTTGGACCGCACATTTTGTGGGCACTGAATGCCAAGAAATCTGCTCCAAGTTCCTTGAAATCGATTAATTCGTGAGGAACTGCTTGAGCCGCATCAATCAGTACTTTTGCATTGACTGCTTTTGATTTGTTGATAATCTCTTCAACAGGATTTCTTATTCCAAGAACATTAGAAGTGTGTACAACACAAACCAGTTTGGCACCCTCGAGGGCTACGTCAAACGCTTCCATGTCGAGTTCCCCATTTTCCACTGGTATGAACCGTAACTCAATTGCGATTCTTTCTGCAAGCATTTGCCACGGAACTATGTCGCTGTGATGCTCCATCTCTGTCAAAACAACAGCATCTCCGGCTCTAAGATTGTACTCTCCCCACGCACGGGCAGCTAGATTGATTGCTTCTGTGGTACCGCTTGTAATTACAGCGTAATCGCAGTTGTATCGAGATTTCAATAATTTCCTACATTCCTCATAACCTTCAGTTGCTTCACCTGCTAGAGTATGAACTGCCCGATGGACATTTGCATTTGAAGAAGAATAGTAATTTGACATTGCATCAATTACACAGGATGGTTTTTGAGTAGTTGCCGCATTATCCAAGTAAACCAATGGTCTGCCATTTATTTCTCTAGAGAAAATCGGGAAATCCTGTTTCATCCAATCACCCATTCATCAAACATTCCAAGTGAACCAATAATCTAGTTCGCAATACAGAAATTATTGCTTCATTCTTAATTTCTCTAAATGCATCCATTAGAAATCCTTCTACGATTAGAGCCGAGGCTTCGTCAAACGATAGTCCTCTGGACGCCAAATAATGAATTTGATTCACATCAATCGGGGCACTGGCTGCACCATGGGCAGCCTTAACATCATCCGATAATACTTCTAGTTCAGGAATTGCTTGAGCTCTGGATTTTTCAGATAACAGTAAATTCCTGAAGACTTGTCCTGCATCGCTTCCATTAGCATTTTCATCGATTGTCAACAAGCCAGTTCCTACAGAATGTGATGAATCATTACATGTTGCATGCATAACCAGCGATGATTCTGTATGACCCTTTGTGTGCTTGATTTCTATGTGATGATCGTCATGCCTTGCTCCATACCCATTTGATGCAATTCCAGTACGAACTACTGCTCCTTTCTCTATCAAATCAAAACGCATGTCTGACTTATTTAGGAATCCTCCCAATGATAGCGTTGAATATTCCAATTCAGAATCTCTCGAAATTTGCCAATCCTCACAATGTAGCAAATGTCCGTCACTTGCTAAGTCATTGATTATGGAAATTGAGAGCCTATCCCTAACCGAACCAGATATCCTAAGTCCAGTCCATCCTGCATCACCTGAGATTCGAATCACTAAACTTGATTCACCTTTGGATTCTATCTCTAATTCTCCAGAACAGATATGGCCAGAGCATCGTAAATCTAACTCCATCGTATCATTCTCTAGAGCGATTTTCTTGCACGTAGGTGAAATTGAATGTATGAATGCTCGAGCGATTTCTGAACTATCGCTAATTTTGGAATCTTCACCATGACTGAACTTGATTGGATCAGACTCTGGCATCTCTGTAACCTTAGTAGGATGAATTCTTTTCCATGGAGTATATCTCCATAAGTGTTCAGAGCGTGGAGGGACTAATATTTCTGGATATTTCATCATCCAATTGCACCCTCCATCTCCAATTCGAGAAGGCGATTGAGTTCAACTGCGTATTCCATAGGTAATTCACGAGTAAATGGTTCAAAGAATCCATTGACGATCATTCCCATTGCTTCTTCTTCACTGTGTCC